>Ga0351881_1034_pt1 | contig 43937 bp, 36 predicted proteins | sample BONcelFGM3001E15_FD_206769 | JGI IMG/M metagenome (GOLD analysis project Ga0351881, IMG submission 206769) | Enriched cells from coal bed in the Powder River Basin, Montana, United States - BONCAT cells FGM rep3 HSBNCT.FGM.300.1.E15 ...
GCTTAAGTCTTTTCAGGGCGCGGCGTTGCCGCGCCCTTATCCTGCCTATCCTGCCCATCCTGTTAAACAAAACCCCTCTCAGAAAACCCCATGACACGACTATCCCCATATCATGCGGTAACCTATATGCACTATGGAAAAAACCACTTTTTTGGGTGCTATACCGAGACTTTGAATACGCCGCGCAGGGCGTAGGCGGAGATCAGGGAGAGGATGAAAAAGATGAGGAGCCAATGCACGTTGCGTCCGGCGACCCGGAGTTCGCGCCCGGGGTATTGGATGATGATTTTCTGGATGGCTGCGCTGCGGATGGCGGGCTCTCCGGGGTTGAGGGCGCGCGCGCCCGGGCCGCTGCGCACGCGCTCGGGCCAGACCGCGGACAGGCGCTTTCCGGCAACAAGTTGTTTTTCCACGGTTTCGCCGCCCGCACTGATGGCCAGGGTGTGGCGGCCCGAGTTGTCCGGGTTCACGCGCCAGTTGATTTCATTTTCCATGGGTATGCGCAGGGGCGGGGTTTCCAGTGTGACGGCGGATCCGGGATCGAGGGTGATGCTATTGAGTTCCTGTTCGCTCATGCCTTCGGCCACGAATACGCGCACGATCACGGATTCGCCGGGCCGCACCGGGCGGTACTGGTACCAGGCCGCGGCCTGCACGAGCAGGAGCACCACGGGCAGGATGAGGATGAGCATGGGAACGGCCAGGTGCCGCATGTACGCGAGGTTGTCGACAAGCAACATGCCGGCCGAGCGCAGCACCTGCACGGGGTCGGCGGCGAACAGGCGCATTTCCAGCAGGCGGCCCTGCATGCGGCCGCGCGCCGCGGCCACGCCCTTCTGGTTGGACGTCCATTTGAACACGAGCAGCATGAGCACGCCCGTGACCACGGAGAATGCAGTCAGGCCCGCGAGCGGGTGCATGTTGCGGAACGGCAGCATCAGGGCTGCGAACAGGATGGTGAGTGCGCGGTTCAGGATATCCATGCGGCGGTGTGGGGTCCCGGTGCGGGTGCGTCAGTCGATGTACCCGAGGCCCTGGAGTCTCCTTCTGGCTTCTGCTTCATCGTCCGGGTTTGCGCCGCCCGAGCCGGCGAGTTCGCGCTCGATGAGGTGCGACACGAATTCGCTGATCGAGGCGTATCCCGCGGATGCGGCGAAATCGTCGGCCCGTTTGAGAAGGTCGTCGCTGATTTTGAGTTTGGGCGCCATGCGTGTTCTCCTGTGTGTGGTGTTACAGAATGTTCCGGCCCTTGTTGCTTTTCGGGGGCGGGACGTCGAACCGCGCCAGCATGGTTGCGGCGATGTCGCGCAGGCGCGGGGTTTTGGCCCTGATGGTTTTGTTGCACAGCACGATGCCGGGCACGTGCGCCGGGTCCACGCAATGGTCGCCGCTCCATTTGCGCTCGTTCACGGCCGTGAGTTCCTCGGGCATGCGCCCGAGCGCGGTGGCGTCGGACGCCCGGTACCCGGCATTGTAGCCGATGATGAGGTCGGGTGCGATATCCCGGTGGCGCGGCGAGTACACTTCGGCGGAGCGGTACACGTGCGACACGGGGTTGTTCCCGGTTTCCGGGTCCTTGAAATCCAGGAGCATGCCTTGAATGTTTTTGAGCAGCTTTTCCTTTTCCGGCCCGGCGGGCACGATGCCGTTGCCCTCGCGCCCCTGCTGATTTACGTACAGGCCGTTAAAGCCCAGGGCGTAGGCGCGCGACACGTTCCAGTCCGCGTTCTGGAAGAATTCGGCCTCGGGATCGTCGTGGGTCACGCCCAGGAACCCGTAATTTTTAAGCCACGTATTGAGGTTGAACGCGCGGTAGAACGGGGCGAACCCGTGGTCGGAAATAATCATGAGCGTATCATCCGGCCCAAGGTATTTCATGACTTTGCCGGTGACGCGGTCGAGGTTGCGGTAGTAATCGTAAATCGCGTGCGTGGACTTTTTCTCGCGCTGCGCGTGCATGGGGTGCGCGGGGTCCAGGGCGCTCCAGAACATGTGGCTGCCAAGGTCCGTGTCTCCGAAATAATGGAACAGGAACCCGCCCTCGAAGCGGTCCAGGTTGTAGAAAAGGATGCGGGTCAGCTCCTGGTGGTACTGGTCGGAGATGTGGCGGTATTCGTCGTCGGACAGGATGCCGTGGTCCAGGGCCTTTGTATCCTCGGGCATGCCCAGTGTGGAGAAGGGGCCGCCCATGGCGCTTGCGAGCTGCGCGGCGTAATCCGCCGGGGTGCTGATGGGCATGGCCGGGTTGCGCGGGTCGATGTTCACGGGCGAGATATACAGGCGGAAATGGGGGCGCAGCTCCTTGAGGAGCACACGCACCATGCCGGATGCGGACACCAGGTGCGGCACGTTTTCAAATGTCACGGGCAGCCACCCGGTCCACTCGCCCACTTTGAGGAGCACGGATTGGCCCTGGATATCCAGGCGCGCCACGGGGTTTGTCTTGTCGAAAAAGATCGTGAACGGCGCCTGGGTGCGGGGCGTGGATTTGTCAAAGGCATTGGCCGGCCCTGGCAGGGCCGCGTCCACGCGCCCGCTTGCTGGGTTGACAAAAAGCACCTCGCCGCCGGTCATGTCCCGCGCGTTCATGGCGTAATCCGTGGTGAAATACGTGAACGAGCCGTAGCCGCCGAGCATGTCGGGCGTGCCCATGCCGGACACGGTATGCGCCTTGCCCTCGGAGGGCGGAAAGTTGCTGGGGATGCGGAACACAGTGCACGGCACGCCCGCGTTTTCCAGGGAGTCCCAGAACGCGGCGCCCCGGCGCAGCAGGCGCACGCCCCCGGCCTTGAGAGGTACTGTGTATTTGCCAAGGGACAGATTATGCTCGCCCTCGAAGGTTTCCGAAGTGGACAGGTACGGGGTATAGGTTTCGGGATGGCGGTGAATGAAGTCGAAAATGCCGTGCACGCCCGGGTCCGCGCCGGAGATCACATCGGCCCACGCCACCGGGCTCTGGGGCGGCGTGCTTGTGCCCAGGCGCAGGGCGGTGTTGCGCTGCATGAGTTTGGCCAGGTTGGGCGCCTGGCCCCGCTGCACGAGCTTGCCGAGCAGGTCCGGGTCCATGCCGTCGAACCCGAGCAGCACCACCTTCTGCTTTGGCGGTTTGGCGCGTTTGCCGCACGCGAACGGCACAGAGCTGAGCCCGGCTGCCAGGGACAGCGCCAGTGCGGTTTTGCCGAATTCTCGCCGATCCATGGGCGCTCCGTTTTCGTGTCTTTAAAAAGCAACGGAATCAATTCCGCTGCAAGGCCTTATCCGGTATTTCTAAAGTTTCTTCTCCCACAGCATTGTCAAATCATCCGGGGAGATTTCTCTCAAATTATTGGCGCAGTTGAACGGGTTGGTGGCCCGGACCAGTTCCGGGATATCCCCGGCGCCCAGGCCCACGTCGGCCAGGCGTTTGGGCGCGCCGTGGGTTTCGCAGAACTGCTGGAGCGTGTCCACGGCCTGTTGCTCCGAAGAAACCTTGAGCAGCTCGAACACGCGGGCTTTCTTCTCATCACCAAGAGCGGGCATATTGAACTCAAAAGCCTGGGGGAGCACGAACGTGCAGGCGAACCCATGGGGCGCGCCGCGGCGCGCGCTGATGGGGTAGGACATGCCGTGGGCCACGGCCGTGCCCGTGCTGAGCAGGGCGAACCCGGCGGTGAGGGCCGCGTAACTCATGCGCGTGCGGCACTCGATATCATCGGGCGCGGCCACGGTGCGGGGCAGCCATTCCAGGACCACGCGGATTGCCTCGTAGCAACTGGCGTCCCCCGCGGGCTGGCTGCGCCTGCACCACAGGGATTCGCACGCGTGGCTGAGCGCGTCGAGTCCGGTGCTGGCGGTCTGGTCCGCGGGCAGGTGCAGGCACAGCTCGGGGTCCACGATGGCGTGCGCGGGCCATGCCGCGGGCGCGGCCAGGGCGTACTTGTTCTGAATCTCGGGGATGGTGGCCACGAACGCAGCGTTGACTTCGCTGCCCGTGCCCGCGGTGGTGTTGATGGTGAGCACGGGTTCGGCCCCGGGGCCGAATGTTTTCTTCTGAAGCATGTAGTCGGCCAGGTCGCCGGGGTGGCGCACCATGAGCGCGGCGGCCTTGGCCGCATCCAGGGCCGAGCCCCCGCCCAGCCCAATCACAAGGCCGCAGTTTTCCTGCTTGTAAAGGGCCGCGGCCTCGTGCACCTCCGTGGTTGTAGGGTTGGGCGACACCTTGTCAAAAAGCACCACGCGGCGCGCGCCCAGCAGGTCCAGCACGCGGTCCAGAATGCCGGTCTGCTTCATGGCCGAGCGGCCCGTGAACAGCATGATGCGCGTGTGCGCGCCATAGGGCGCAACGAGTTGCGGCAACTCCTTGAGCGCGCCCGGCCCGAAATGGACCATGGTGCGGTGCGGATAAACCCAGTTGAATTCCTTCATGCCGTGCCGTCCTTGCGCGTGTGCAGATCCTTATTCATTATAATGGCAATCTGCCGGAGGGTGAAAGCCGTGCGCAGGATACGCGCATTGTCTGGTATAATAGCGGGTGGAAATCAAAATGGTTCTGGAAGGTGATTTTTGATGAGACAAAGAATATTTCCTTTGTTCGCACTCGCAGCCATCGCGCTGTTCTGCATTCCGGCATGGGCGGGCGGCCAGGCCGATCAGCAACAGCAGCAACAGCAAATCGACACGCCCCTGGACTTCCCCCCGGATATCGTCCCGCACGACGCGGAGCAAGCCATCGCGTATCAGACCCTGCAGTTCATTGCCATGGCCCCGGACATGTTTCCGCGCATCGACAGTTCCACGTCCGCCCACCCCCTGGCCATGCATGTGGCGTGCCGCGTGCTGGGCGAAGTCTGCGGCTGGGATTTCCGATTCACAACCAACACCGCGCGCAATGAGTACAAGACCCTCCTGCCGGTGCATCATGCCGACGCCATGATGTCCCCTGAGCCGGCAACCCCGGGCAATGCCGTGGCGCGCATTCTCGACATCTGGCCCTCGGGAACCAACGGCTCGTACATGAATCTTATTGACAACAAAGCAGACGTCATTATAACGGCGCGCGCGCCATCGGATGATGAACTTGAATATGCCAAAGACAAGAATATCACACTCGACGCGCGGCCCGTGGCCTGGGACGCATTTGTGTTTATCGTGAACAAAGACAACCCGGTCAAGGCGCTCACCACGCAGCAGATTCGGGATATCTACACGGATAAAATCACGAACTGGAGCGCGGTGAACGGACCGGACGCGCCCATCAACGCATATACTCGCAACGACAACAGCGGCAGCCAGGAACTCATGCAGAAAATGGTCATGAAGGACCTGGACATGGCCAAAGAATACAGCCGCCACAGGGACCTCATGTCCTTTGGCATGATGGGGCCCGTGAACCAGCTCTGGCACGACCCCGCGGGCCTGGCGTATTCCGTGTATTTTTTCGAGCAGTTCATGGCGCCGAATGACAACCTGTCGCTGGTGGCCGTGGACGGTGTTCTGCCCGCATACGACGCAATCCAGTCCGGGGCCTACCCGTATGCGGCCGAGGTGTATGTGGTGGTGCGTGAAGGGGATCCCGCGGACAGCGCGGCCGTGGCCCTGCGCGACTGGCTGTTATCCGAAGAGGGACAGATGGTGGTCGGAGAAAGCGGGTATGTGCCGCTGAACAAGGAATAGGCGCGCGCGTGAAACGGCCCCTGAAAACCAAAAGCCGGGGTGTGCGGCCCCGGCTGAAATGAATCCGCTTTATTTTTAAGACGCGCGGTTACGCGTACATGGAGAAAGCCGACTGCAGAGCGCCGAGGCGCTTTTCCTGGGCCTTGTCCGAGGCCCGCTTTTCATAAATCCAGTCCATCTCATCATCAACGGTGCGCTCTTTGGCGCCCGTGGAAAAACCCGTCTTTTTCTCGCGGCCGCCGCCAATGCTTTCCATGAGCGTAATCATCTCATACAACTTGCGCATGGATTTCTCGCCAAGGCGCCCGTCCACGGACAGCATGCGCACCGTGCTGCTCAAGCTGTCGCGCTGCCCGCGGCTGATGTTGGCGTACTTGATGCGCGTGAGCAGGCCCCGGGTTTGCAGATCCTGCTGCATCTGGGCCGGGTCCAGGGCCGCGCCCGCATTGTTGGGCGCGGCAAGCTTTTGCAGCATGATATTGCCCAGCCCGCCCACGGTGTTGGTGGTGGTCCCGGGAATCATGGATGTGAGCATGGCCTTCTGGTTGGCATCCATTTGTTCGCGAATGGGTTTGAGCCATTCCTGAATTGAGTTCAACAGTTCCGTTTTCATAGCATTCTTATTATCGGCATAAACCCGCCCGGGCTTTAATGGCGGGCCGGAATTTTCCACAAAGGGGGGTCGGGGCTGAATCCGGATTAATGGGGGAGGCTGCGTGCGGTTCAGCCGCGGGAGAGGCAGATGGCGGTGATGTCGTCCACGCCCGGAGCGCCGGCGCAGAATTCGTTGATGATGTGGATGAGGTCGGGGATCATGGTGCGGGGGCTTCGGCCGTGTGCGAGCACATGGGCGGCCAGGCGCTGCATGCCGAATTCATCTTTGTCCGCGCTGCGCGCGGAGCTGATGCCGTCGGTGTAAATGAGCAGTGTGTCGCCGGGCAGGAAATCGCGCTGATATACCTGGTAGGCGGTGTCCGGCTCAAACCCCACGGGCAGGCTTTTGCCGCCCACGGAGATGATGCGTTTATGCTCGCTGCTGTACATGAGGGACGGCGGGTGCCCGGCGCTGGCGTAGGTGAGCGTGTTGCGCTCCACATCGGCCACGCACAGGGCGGCGGTGAAAAAGCGCCCCACGGAGTTGAGGGTATCGTACAGGGCGTTGGACATTTCATGCAGGAACAGGTGCGGAAAGGCCAGGGCTTCCTGGTTGTTGTCGATGTATTCGATGACCTGAGCGGCCACGATGGAGGAGGAGAAATCGTGTCCGGAGATGTCGCCCACGAACACGGCGGTGCGGCCCTGCTGGAGGTAGACCATGCCGTAGAAATCGCCGCCCTGCGCGCCTGCGGGGATAGATGCCAGGTGGGTGTCGAGCCCTGGCAGGAGGTAGCGCGCCACGCCCTGCTCTTCGGTGCTCATGCGCCGGCCCGCGCGCAGCACGTCGGAGATGCTGATGAGGGACGGACTGGTTTTGTTGTTTTTACGCGGACTCACGATTCCTCGTCGTTGGCGTCGTGCCATTCTCCGGAGAATCCGGCCTCGGAATTGGCCATGTTGGCCAGGCGGTGGGCCAGGAGTTCGGAGAGCACGACCATGTCTTCGGGGTGCATGATGGCGGTGGCGTTCTGGTCGAACATGACCTGTGCTTCAGCGGGGAATTCCTCATCTTCTGCGTGAATCACGGCGATCCAGCGCACGCGCGGCATGGGGCGAAGCTGCACGGATGCGTCGCCCATGCCGCGGGGTTCGCCGCCCATGCGCGCGCCGATGGTTTCGAGCAGTTCGGGCCTGGTGCCGTATGCGCCGGACAGGATGTCGAGCACGCGCCATTTGATGGTGTTGTGGTACAGCATGAGGTCATGGAATGTATGGATGGGCATGTCCTGGCCCGAGGGTTCGGCGCCTGTGTCCTGGAGCAGTTGGTGCAGGAGCACGATTTGGAAGATGCGGCGCACGGGCCTGCCGTCGGGTTCGTAGATCTGCCGGTCCTCCGGGGCAATGCTCAATGTCTGGCCCAGGCTGTCGAGGAGGATGCGGTCCTGTTCCAGGCGCAGGCCGCTGCGCCCGGCCACGTGCTGCCAGTCTTTGGTGCCCAGTTCGTCCCAGGCTTCAGACAAAACTTTCACGTATTGTTTTTTTGCGTACATAGCTTGTGCTTCCCTTTGCGTTTGCCGCCGTCATATAAACATAACCGGAACAGGGAAAAAAGAAAACCGGGATTTGTGTGGCGCCAACCCGGGGTGTGCGTTGCGGCGCCCGGGCGGTGAAGGGAGCGCGCACTCCAAAATGGCGGCCATGTGACAAATATCACGTTTAAAAGCAACTTTTTTTGTGAAACCTTACTAATGTGGAATTTGTTTTATCTTGACACGATACTATAATAAAGAGTAATCTATAAGTAGGAAAAACAGCTTCTAATCACTAAGGATGGTGATGCACATGGCATTTGGTATCGGAGCAACATCAAGTACTTCATCGCTGTTTGCTCAGAATGCGCTTCGTATTAACAATCTGCTGTTCCAGCGCACGGCGGCGCAGTTGTCCAGCGGAAACCGGCTGATTTCTGGAGCTATCGACCCGAGCGGTCTTGCAATTTCCATGCAGATGCGTTCACAAATCGGCGGCACGGATCAGGCAATCTACAACACACAGGACAATATCAATCTGACCCGCACCGCGGATGCGCAACTGGGCACCCAGGGCGAAATCCTGGGCCGCATGCGCGACCTGGCGGTGCGCGCGGGCAATGACGCCACGCTCACGGCCAGTGACCGAACCCGCCTGGACAACGAATACCAGAGCCTGGCCACGGAATTGAACCGCCAGGGCCGCAGCAATTCGTTCAACACCAAGCAGTTGACCACAGACGTGGCCGGGAGCCAGTACGGCACCCAGAGCGCGCAGATTGGCCCCAACTCGGGGGACAACACGGGCGTAACCATTAACCCGAGCACGGCCGACTCCATGGGCATCACCGCCGCGGGCTCGGGCCAGAACCTGCTGACCGGCGCCAGCGCACGCGACGCCATCGACCGCATTGATACGGCTATCGAACAGGTCAGCACCCAGCGCGCCAGCCTGGGCGTGCAGGAACGCAATTTCCAGTATATAACCAATGATCTCAGCGCACAGCGCATCAATATGACAGAGGCCAACTCGCGCATCGCTGACACAGATTTCGCGGCCGCGATTTCCGAGCAGACCAAAGCAATCCTGCTCGGCCAGGTAAGCATCGCCGCTCTGAGCCAGAGCAATGCGCAGGGCTTCGGCGTGCTGTCCCTGCTCGGCGCATAACAGACAAGCGCACCGCGCATCAACGATTAGCATTTTCCACAAGCCCCGCATGGTGCGGGGCTTGTTTGCTTTTAAGCGAAATTCCCCACGGCGCACTCCACGCGGCCAAGGCGCGCCGGCCGCAGGCCCGGCGCGCCGCAACCCGGCAAGCACGCTCTTTCTGGACATTGCCAATCGCTTTGAGATATAATTCTGCTCTGGATTGCTGTTTAAGATGTTTTGTATCAGGAATATATAAAACACAAGCGCCGCAAAACTCACCCAGAGGCATGCACCGTGGCTAACGGACTCAAGGAACTGCTGGAACTCATGGTCGCGCGCAGCGCATCCGACCTGCACCTCAAGGTGGGGCGCCCGCCCGTGCTGCGCATTCACGGGCAGCTCGCGGCCACCGAGCTGGACCGCATCAGCCCCAACGACCTGGAAGACTTCCTGTTTGAAATCCTGAGCGACACGGACCAGGAGCGGCTGCGCAAGATGCGTGGCATCGACGTGGCCTACAGCGTGCCCGGCGTGTCGCGTTTCCGCGTCAACATCTTTTTCCAGCGCGGCACCCTGGCCATGGTCATCCGCACCATTCCGTTCGACATCGCATCCATCGCGGACCTGCGCCTGCCGGCCAAGGTCAAAGAATTTGCGGACATGAACTCGGGCCTGGTGCTGCTCACGGGCCCGGCCGGGTCCGGCAAGTCCACCACCCTGGCCGCAATCATCGAACACATCAACCACAATTACCATAAGCAGATCATCACCATCGAAGACCCCATCGAGTTTCTGTTCCGCGACGACAAGTGTTCCATCGTGCAGCGCGAGGTGGGGCAGGACACGACCACGTTCGCCGAGGGCCTGCGCATGGTTTTCCGCCAGGACCCGGACGTAATTGTCATCGGCGAAATGCGCGACCTGGAAACCATTCAGACGGCCATGAGCGCGGCCGAAACCGGCCACCTGGTGCTCAGCACCCTGCACACCCTGGACTGCGCCCAGACCATCGATCGCATCGTGGACTCGTTCCCGCAGGCGCAGCAGCGCCAGGTGCGCATCCAGCTCAGCCAGGTTTTCAAGGGCATCATCGCCCAGCGCCTGGTGCCCAGCGCGGACGGCAAAGGCCGCGTGGGCGCCATCGAGGTCATGACCAACAGCCCGGCCGTGTCCGACCTGCTGCTCGAGGGCAGAACGCACGAAATCTATGAATGCATCCGCGCGTCCGTGGAAAACTTCGGCATGCAGACCCTCGAGCAGTCCCTGGTCTCCCTGGTGGTCTACGGCGCAATCACCTACGACGCGGCCCGCAGCGTGGCCCAGCGCATTTCCGAACTGGACGCGGCCCTGCGCGCCCTGTACACAGACTATATCTGACACACGCCCGGAGGCGGCCCCCATGGCGGAAAACCCGTTATCACAGGAAGCCGAAAAGCAACAGGAAAAAATAAAGCAGCAGCAGGCCGCGCCAGCCCAGGCCGAAACACAGGCCCAGGAGTCCGCTTTCGGAGACACGCCCAGCGACTACGCCGCCCTGCTCCGCCGCATCCGCGAAGTGGATAACCTCAAACTCGAAATCAAGCAAAGCCAGATTCAGATCAAAAAAGCCAATCAGAAAATCGCCGAACTCGAGCCCTACGTGCAGAGCCTGGAGCAGGCTGTCGCCGAGCGCGACCAGACCATCGAGGAGCTGCGCGGCGCGTCCGGCTCGCGCCAGCTCATGGCCACTCTCAAAAAACGCGACGAAACCATCGCCAAACTCCAGACCGCTCTCCAGAACAAACACAAGGAACTGGAAGACCTGCGCACCGGCAGGCGCTGATAAGCAACCAAACGGCCGGCGTTCCGGGCCGCGGACACGCCGGCATCGACCATACTCAAAGGAGCAGTAGAACCATGAACTTCGACCTCACCGACGAACAAAAAATGATCCAGGACATGGCGCGCGATTTCGCAGCCAAGGAAGTGGCGCCCAAGGCCGCCGAGATCGACAAAAACCACCGCTACCCCGCGGAACTCGTGGCCAAGATGGCCGAACTGGGCCTCATGGGCATGATGGTGCCCGAGGAACAGGGCGGCGCGGGCATGGATTCCATCAGCTACGTAATCGCTATCGAGGAAATCTCCGCGGCTTGCGCCAGCACCGGCGTGATCATGTCCGTGAACAACTCCCTGGTGTGCGACCCCCTGCAGCGCAACTGCACGCCGGAACAGGCCGAAAAATTCCTCAAGCCCCTGGCTTCGGGCCAGAAACTGGGCTGCTTCGGACTCACCGAACCCAACGCCGGATCCGACGCCGCCGGCCAGAAAACCACGGCCGTGCTGGACGGCGATGAGTGGGTGCTGAACGGCGCCAAAAACTTTATCACCAACGGCAACGAAGCCGACACCGCCATCGTGTTCGCCATGACCGACAAGGAACAGGGCACCCGCGGCATCAGCACGTTTGTTGTGGAAAAAGGAACCCCCGGCTTCTCCATCGGCAAACTTGAGGACAAGCTCGGCATCTGCGGATCCTCCACCGCCGAACTCGTGTTCGAAGACTGCCGCATCCCCAAGGACAACCTGCTGGGCAAAGTCGGCGAAGGCTTCAAAATCGCCATGGTCACCCTGGACGGCGGCCGCATCGGCATCGCGTCCCAGGCTCTGGGCATCGCCCGCGCAGCCCTCACCACGGCCAAGCAGCACGCCCTGGACCGCGTCCAGTTCGGCAAGCCCATCGCGCGCCTCCAGGCCATCCAGTGGATGGTCGCGGACATGGCCACGCGCCTTGATTCCGCGCGCCTGCTCACCTACCGCGCCGCGCATCTCAAGGACCAGAAAAAGCGCTTCAGCCGCGAAGCCGCCATGGGCAAACTCGCCGCATCCGAAGCCGCCATGTGGATCACCACAAAAGCCATCCAGATCCTGGGCGGCTACGGCTACACCAAGGAATACCCGGTGGAGCGCAATTTCCGCGACGCCAAAATCACCGAGATTTATGAAGGCACCAGCGAAATCATGCGCCTGGTCATCGCCATGAACGAACTGTCCTGAGGTGACACGCTGAATAACCGCAACGAACAATCCGCCGCCGGCGCGCAGCCCGGCCCCCAGCCCGTGGCGCACAAGGTGCTGTTCGCCATTTGCATCGCGGGCACCCTGGCCCTGCTTGCCGGCGGCGTGTTCTTTGCTTCCTATTATTTCTCGAACCAGAGCAAGCTGTTTATCGCGGATATCGATTACAGGTACGAATCCGGCCGCGGGCCCGCACGCCCCCTGCTCCACCTTTCCTATGAAGAAACCATGCTCCTGCAAAAGGACTTCGAATGGGGCGGCTGCACCGCGCAGAAACACGATAAGCTCAATGACACCTTCCGCCTGCACTGCTGGGGCCTGGCAAAGGATATCCGCGGCCTCAGGAAAACTCTGGACAGCCGGGAAACCGCGCCGCCCGCGCCCGAAAATCCGGAACAGCGCAACCTGGCGCGCGCCGCGCCCCCGGCCCTGTATGTCACAAGTGTCAAACAGCAACAACTCTCCACCCAGAAAAAATTCATCACCCTGCTCGCCGCGTTCAGCTATCACAAGCTGCACCTGGATATCGTAACCCCGCAGGGCAAGAAGTAAGATGCTTATACGCCACTTATAGAATTGCGGGGCTGGGACTCCGATCCCCGCCGTAATCTGTAGCGAAGTTTGAAGGTTCATAAATAAACAACCCCGCAGCAAGCGGACGGGGTATCTTGACATCTCGCAAGCTGTCATTGCGAGGAGGCCCGCAGGGCCGACGTGGCAATCTCAGCTGTTTGTCACTGGTTTGCTTACCAGTCACTGATAAGCTCTATGTTACGCATCGCTGAGATTGCCACGTCACTTCGTTCCTCGCAATGACATATTAGGGGCCTGGTTCATCGACCAGCAACTTTTTGCCAGCCCACGATGCAAGCTCCGAGGAATTCTTGTCGATTAAATAAAAGCGCCAGGGTACAGACATCCCGAATAGAGCTGAGCGAGAAGCATACAGCAAATGGAACAAATCGCCCGTAGTTACTTGGTTCCGGCGGGGTGCGGTGACCCCGCCCTACAGTCTTAGAACCTTGATGCCGGCTCAAAGCGGTTTCACAGCCGAGCACAACATTTTCACAAACCTTGCTGACGTTTTTTGCTGATACAAACCATACCATGGCCCACACACCGACCTTAGCCGAACAATCCGCCGCGCTCATCCGCGACTGCACCAACATCCGCGCGCGCTGGGCCGTTGTCTGCGGCTCGGGCCTGTCCGGCGTGGCTGATATGCTTGAGGATCAAGCCGTGTTCCCCTATGAAAGCCTGTTCGGGTTTGAAAGCCCGGAAATCATCGGGCACCCCGGGCGCCTGGTGCTGGGGCGCATGGGAGACGCGTGGTGCGCGGTGTTCCAGGGCCGCACGCATTTGTACGAGGGCAAGGGCGTGGCGCCCACGCTGGCGGCCGTGCGCCTGGCGCACGCATTGCGTATCCGCAACATCTGCATCACCAACGCGGCCGGGGCCCTGCGCCCGCCCCTGGGCGCGGGCTGGCTCATGCCCTTCACCGGCCACATGAACATGACCTTTTTCGAGGGAAACACCCTGGCCCAAACACGCACGCTGCGAACCGGCGTCTACGACCCCGCGCTGCGCGCGGCGTTTGTGGACGCGGCCCTGGGCCTGGGCGCGCCCGCGCACCCCGGGGTGTACGCCCTGCTCACCGGGCCCACGTACGAGACCCCTGCCGAGGCGCGCGCGTACCGCATCCTGGGCGCGGACGCCGTGGGCATGAGCACGGTGTACGAATCCATGGAGGCGCACCGCCTGGGCCTGCGCGTGCTGGCCGTGTCTGCAATCACCAACGACGCCGCGCCCGCCACGGACTCCGACAGCGGGCCCACGCACGAAGCCGTGCTGGCCTGCGCCGGACGCACAGCGCAAAACCTGGCGCGCACCCTGCACACCCTCCTGAATGACCCGAAACAGTGACGCACAACTCCCCGTTGCATGGCGAATCGCATATAATAGAATGGTAATCTATCAGGATCCCCGGCCCGGGGTTCCGCATCCGAGGTGACGATTCATGGTAAAGTATCGATTTGCATTGCTGCTCTTAACGGCCATGGTGTTTTTCTGCCGGCCCGCATATTGCGTGCTCGCGGATCAGCGCGGCCCCACAGATATTGTTGCGCCGGAAAACGATCCCGAATTCGAAACCCTTTTCCAGGTCACGTTCGACAACACGCGCGGCGGCGCCATCACCGCCGGAGAGACTGGCAATGAAGTCACGATTGGCAAGGTGCTTGTCCCCGCAAATGACGTAAACGGCCAGGGCTACACGGCCAGCGGGTGGGCGCCCCAGGGCCGCGTGGCGGCCACGGCCGTGAACGCGGTGCACCTTAAAATCAAGGACACCGACCCCAAGGCCACGATCATGAGCATCCTGCCAAAGGAGCTGTACGGCAACCCCGAGGATTTCAATTCCATGTACAAGAGCAGCGCCTCCATTATCACCAATATGCCCGGCGGAACCGGGTTCTTCGGGGGCGGGTACGCGCCCTTTATCGGCAACCCCGTGCTCGTGGACACGGGCGCCGGGTTCGAACCCTTGGAGCCGGACTATGTGCCGGCCCAGGGCCACAAGCTGCGCATCCTGGTGCAGCGTCCCAAAAAATTCCCAGCGTCCATCACCTTTGAAAACCGGTTCGGCGGGCGCGTGATTCTCGCCTACCCGGACGGCGAGGAAAAAGTCATCGCCCAGGTGTTTAAGCCCATCTACGGCGTGGGCCGTTTCGGGGGTTCCGAATTTGCCGATGTGGGACGCATACGCGCCAACCACACCGGCGTGATCTGCGTGAGCACGTCCCCGTTTGGTGAAATCGGCGGGTTCCAGATCCTGCCCGAGAACCACGGCATGAGCACGGAAATGGTGACGGCGCGCACGCTTACGCAATGGATGGTGGTGGGCCCCAAAAGCATCGACGACCCCAGCACCGAGGGCGTGGCGCCCCTGTTCCGCTACTTCATGCGCCCGGTCTATTACCCCATGGGCGCCGAGGGCCGCACCGTGGAGCAGATGCTGGACATGTTCATCGTGCAGGTGCAGCGCGCCAACGGCCCCTGGGAGCGCATGCCCGAATTCACCGGCCGCAACGACACGGCCATGACCGACCTCACGGCCGTGCGCATCCTGTTTCCCCTGGAATCGGATTTGCTGGTGAAATAATCCCCTTCCATTTCATCGCAGCGAAAAATCCCATGCATGCAAAAAGCCGCCGGTGATGCCGGCGGCTTTTATTGTTATCCCTGATTTGCGTTAATCGATAATCTGCGATCTGAGGAATGACATGTACGCGAGCATGAAGAAGAAGATTGCAAAAATAAACAGGGCGCCGATATCGATGGAGGCCTTTTTGATGCGCTGGGTGATGCTCATGGGCAGGGGCTCGAACGGCTCAAGCTCCTTGATGGTGTTTTCGGGCAGGTCGGGCTGGCGGATAACGTCGGTCTGGGGAATGAGGTTGCGTTTCATTTCCTCGAAGGGCATGCCGAGCTGGCTTTCCAGGTACTTGGAGAACTGGGACTGGTACTCGGACAGCACGTCTTCGCGCAGATAGATATCGTGTTCCACGCCCGTGTCCGCCAGATCGGTTGCCGCGTACACATAGGCGGAGACCGGGGAGATGCGGGAGATCCACTTGGTGAGGCGCATCTGGCGGTTGACTTTCTTATCGCGCTCTTCCCACACGCGGTTGGCTTCGCGCATGTTCTCCTGCATGGTGTCCACGAACCCGCCCCAGAATGTTTCGGTGAGGTCCTTTTTATCTTTGTCGGTAAAGCGGGCCATGATGCCGATAAGGTCCTGGAACTGGTAGACCTCTTTGGCCGCGGGCTTGTCGGGGGTTTCCTTGGGCAGTTGTGTTGCGGCCGCGCCTGTGTCGTCGCCGCCCTGCTGCTCGGTGGCTGCGGCGCGCGCCTGCTCCAGGTCGCGGATATAGCGTTTGCGCATGATGTCGCACTCGCGCAGCATACGGTCAATGTCCGAGGCCTTGACCCCGTAATCGCGGGCCATGGTCTTTGCGTCTTCCAGGGATATGCCCATGACCTCGCGGATTTTGTTGTCGATAAAGGTTTCGCACCCGAAGGTTTTCATGTCGCGCAGGTCGGCGTCCGTGATGTCTCCGACGAGACCCGCCATGGAGGACAGGTCCACGCCCGCGGCCGCGGCCTGGTCGCGCGCCTCGGATTCCGCGGCGCTCTGGCCGCCGCCGCCCTGATTGCCTCCCCCGCCGCCGCTCTGCTGCTCGGGCGCGGGCTTATTCTCAACGGCTGAAACGCCGCTCTTCTTTTCCGCCTCAAGCTGTTCCGCTGTCTTGCCGTCGAACATGGCGACTTTGCGGAAAGAAAAATTGGGATCCGCACGCTGAATGATGCTTTCCATATCATTCATCATGTTGCCCATGAGGTCCTGCATCTGCTCGCCGGTCTTGGCCTGCAGTTCGGCCTGGGTTTTGCTCACGGAATCGATTTTTACAACCTGGTCCACCACGAACGGCGAAACATTCGGGATGACCAGCACGAAAATGACCCACATCAGCAACAGGATGGAAATGGACGTGTTGGACCGCTTGGCCACCACGGACACGAACAGGCCCACCGAGTACATGACCGCGATAAACAGCATGGACACCAGGGTGGTGAGCCCGTACGCCTGCCAGTCGATCATATGGAAATTCAGATTTCCGGACAGGGCGATGAATACCGCGATCACGAAAATGCTTATCATAAACGGTATGATGAGGCTCACATATCCGCCTATCCATTTGGACAATATTATTTTATCGCGCGGAATTGAATAGCTCATTAACAACTTCAGAGTGCCCCGCTCGCGCTCCCCGCACACGGCGTCGTAACTGTAAACGAACGCGAGCAGGCTCAGCACGATACTCACCACGAAGAGCAGATCCACGACCGGGAACAGGGGGAAGATGGGGTTGAGGTTCAGGTCGCCCTGGAACGAGGGTTTGAGGAAGCTGCGGATCACGGTTTTTGTGTCCGGGTTCTTTTCCACGCCCGAGTAAAGGAACTGGAGCTTGGATGGGGGGCGGGACACGCGGATGCCCATGAACATGAGGTCGAAATAGGTTTCGCTCTGTGAAGCCAGTTCGCGGCCCTTGGTCACACTGACCTGGAACGCTTCCTGCCGCGCCACAAAGTCCTGCTTGAGCACAAACACGCTCATGAGGAGGATGAGGATCACGATGATGGTGGACACCATGAACCGCAGGCTGAGAAAGTGGTCCAAAAGTTCCTTGCGGATGAGAGTGCCGAGCATGATGCGTGCTGCCTTTCGCGGGCCGGGCCCGCAGAGCTTATTTCACATCGTAGTGCATGAAACCGATAAAGGACGCCATGAACAGGACGATGAGCCAGATCGCGAGCAGGCCCAGGTCGATGGCGCTGTGCTTCACGCTGTCACTTAAACTGATTTTCGTATATTCAAACTGCGGAATTTCTTCGGCGTAGACTTTGATAAAAATGGGCGGGAAGATTTTTTCCTTGTCCATCTCGTAGAGGCCCTCGCCCCGGCCCTCTTTTTTCAGCTTCTTGCTTTTATCGCGCAACTGGTTCTTGTAATCGGGCACTTCTTTTCGGAAGTCCAGGAAATCGTAAGCGCCTGTGCCCGAGATGTTGGTGGCCGTATAAACATAGTTGGCGGACGGGGAGATGCGCGAGATGTTGCGGGCCAGATTGGCCTGGTTCTCGTTCTTGTTTTCCCAGACCTCTTCCATGTTTTTGACCTGGTTCTCGAGTTCCTTTTTATACGCGTCCATGATCTTGCCGCGGTCCGCGCCTTCCTGGTTCAGCTTATCCCTGGTGCGTTCGTTCAACTCCCGGTTTACGGTTTCCAGGTTCGAGGAAATGATGTTCGGGGAAATGTTGGGCAGTATCTGGCGCGCGATGACCGGCGCGATGTTGGGCACCACGAGCACAAAGAACACCCACGCGAACAGGGACAGAATGAGCGAGGTGGTGGAGCGCTCGGTGAACGTGGAAAAGGCCATGCCCATGAGGAAAAACACCATGACATAGAGCGTGCTCACGCCCAGGATGGTGAAGATGCGCAGGACCGCATCGTGGGTGAACTGAAGTTCTCCCTGCCAGAACACGCTGACCATGAGAATGCCGAGCAGGAACGATAGGATGAAAGGCGCGACAATGCTGAGCGTGCCGCCCACCCATTTGCCAAGCAGCACCACGTCGCGCGGCACTGCGTTGGACAGCATGAGCTTGAGGGTCTGGTCCTCTTTTTCACCCGAGATGCAGTCGTAGGCGAACAGGATGGCCAGGAGGCTGAGCACGATATTGACCACGTAGATGAAGTCGGGCGGCTGGAACAGGGTGAAGATGGGGTTGGCGTATTTGCTGCCCTCCATCTCCAGGCCTTCCATGCTGGAGAATTCCTGGTAAGCCAGGGGGTTTTCGGTGTCCGGGCGCTGGCCGCCTGAAGTGATGATGAACCCGGGCACGCGGAACGAGGAGGACATCTTCTGTTCAAGGCCGATGCTGAAGATGCCGAGCATGGGCGGGCGGGGATCCTTGGCCACGCCGAACGCCATGAACTGCATGATGTTGTTCATGGTGTCCATGTCGTCGCGGTGGGTCTGCTGGCTGCTTTCAAAGTCGTCCATGCGGCGCACATAGTTGCTCGTCATGATCTGCAGGCTGCCCACCACGAGCAGGGCCAGCAGCACCATGGACACCATGAACCGGAAGCTCACCAGGTTCAGAAGAATCTCTTTGCGTACGATTTGAAAAAACATGGGCGGTCCTCGGTTGATGCCCGGGGCGTTCGCGGGTTACGCGATTTTCCCGTGCGTGACGTCCTCCTGAATGTACTGGAGGTAGAGTTCGGCCAGGTCGGCTTCCTCGATTTCCTCGCGCTCCAGGACCCGGACCAGGTTGCCCGCGGCCATGATGCCCACGCGATCCGCAATTTCCTTGGCGCGGAAAATGTCGTGCGTGGTCATGAGGATGCCGCGGCCCTCGGAGCGCAACTGGTCCAGCAGGCGCAGGAATTCCATGCCGCCCTTGGGGTCCAGGCCGCTCGTGGGTTCGTCCAGGAGAATGACCTCGGCGTCCTTCATGATGGCGATGGCGATGCCCGAGCGCTGGCGCATGCCCTTTGAGAACGATTTGACCTTGCGGTGGTGCGCTTCCTCGGACAGGCCCACGCGGCGCAGCACCTTGCTCAACTCCTCGCGCGACGCCTTTTTCCCGGCCAGCCGGGTGAAAAATTCAATATTCTGCAATGCCGTGAAATTGCCGTACAGCATCACGTTTTCAGACACGTAGGCCATGCGCTTCTTGGCCGCGAGCGGGTCCTTGTGCACGTCGATGCCGCAGATTTCCACACTGCCGCCCGTGGGCTCGGAAAAGGACAGGATGAGCATAAGCGAGCTGGTTTTGCCCGCGCCGTTGGCGCCGAGCATGCAGAAAATTTCGCCTTCGTGAATATCCAGGTTCAATTGATCCACGGCCAGAACGCCGTTGTCGTATCGTTTGGAAAGGTTATCGATTTTGAGCAGAACGGGATTTTCCAGATGCGGCCTGTTGGAGCGGTCGAACACCTGGGATTCTTTGGACCCCGAGGCTGTGGATTTTTTGCTGGGCAGGGGCTTTTGCGCCTGGGGCGCGGGCGGAGCCGGTGCTGGCGCGCTCTGTGCGGCGGGCATGCGCTCCGCGGGTTGCTGTGCGGGCGCGGCGGGCTGTGGCGCGGCCTGGTATGGCGCGGATGCGGCCTGCTGGTATGGCGCGGGGGTCTGATACGCCTGCGGCGGCGCGGGCGGCGCATTGTCGATGCCGGCCAGGGTGTTGGCGAAATGCGTGGCCGCGCCCTGGATGTTCTGCACCATGCCGCCAAGCTGCGACGTGCGGTGCTGCACCACTTCGTCCACTTTGTCCACCACCTGGCCGAGGCTCCTCTGCATCATCTCGGCCATGCGCTGCTCCATCTCGGCCATGCGTTTTTCAAAATCATCGTTTTGCTGTGTCATGGGTCTGTCCTTTAAATAAAAGTGCGACGCGCTGTGCCTGCAAATGTTTTTTATTCGAATACGCCCATAATCTTGCGCAGGTTTTCCTGGGCCGTGATCACGGTTTCCTGAGCCTTGAAATAATTGTCCTGGTCGTTGAAGAACTGGCTGCGGTAGGAATCGAGCTGGAACTCCTGGACCTTGCCGAACTCGCGCAGTTTGCGCGTGATTTCCAGGCGGCGGCGCGAGATGTTCATGCGCGATTCCTGGATTTCCAGTTGCTGCACGGCTTCGAGCATGTCCTGGTACGCGTTGCGCACGGACAATTCCTCGGCCTGCACCTGGTCCTGGAGATCCGCTTTCATTTCATTGATTTCCTCGAGTTGCTTTTTGGTGATGCCCTTGCGCTTCATGTTGTCGTCAAGAACCCACGACACGGACATGCCAAGGTACTTGTTGCTTTCATTGGAACTGCTGGACGATGTGGAAAAAATCGAGCTTGTGCCCGGGGCCGGCAGGTTGTTCCAGCTCTCCACGCCCATGTCCAGGCCGTAGGTGTTGTCGGAATTATTGATGGTAAAGCCCAGGGACGTGCGCTTGTCCTCGAACCCGGCTTTGGCCGAGTAAACCGGCTTGTAGGAGCGGTCGATGTCGCGCAGGGCGCGCTCTTCTTCGCCGAGTTCCTGCCTGAGGTATGAAATCTGGTAACTGTTTTCCATGGTGAGGTCCACGATTTCATTCAAAGAAAACGCGAACTGTTTGAGGTCCGGGGGCTCGCCCACGAGCGTGACGTCCGCGCCCAGGGGCCGGCCCAGGAGCTTGAGCAGATCGAGCTTCAGGGACACGAGATCGTTTTGGAGGGTGTTGATGCGCAGGCGCTCGTTGAGCACGTCCAGCTCGGCGGTGAGCACGTCGATCATGGGCACGTCCTGGGCCACTTCATAGCGCAGTTGCAGGTCGCGCAGTTTCTTTTCATAGGCCTCGAGCAGGCCCACGCGCTCGTCAATCTGTTTTTCCTTGAGCAACACGGTGTAGAACGTGCTGCGCAAATCGGACAGCACGTTGCGCAGTTCCTGTTCGTAATTGAAAATAGCGAGCCTGCGGTTGGCGCGGATGCCGACTTCGGACACGGGGTCTTTGCCCCATTCCATGAGGCGGCGGCTGTAACGCAGGGACATGGTGTTCTGGGAATAGTTTCTGTCGGCCGCGGACTCGGAGCTTGTGTTGAGCACGGAGTTGCGGATCATCTCCTGAATCTGGGCCTGCTGCTCGTCGGACACGGAAATGGGGCCCAGGGGCGTGTCAATAACAATGGGCGCCTGGGCGCTGCGCTCCAGGGAGCGCTCCAGGGCCACACGCTCTGCGGGCGTTGCCTGGGGCAGAGGCCGCAGGCCGAACTGGCTGAGGTCCACGCCGAACTGGGAGGCCAGGCCCGCGATTTCGCTGGAACTCACGCCGGTGAGGCTCTCGATATCGCTGCTGCTGAGCCCGGCCAGGTCCAGGCCCCCGCTGCCGCCCGAAGACACGGTGCCTATGGATGCGGCGCCGAAGGAGCTGACCGGCGCCGGGTTGAACGCGGGGTAATACGTTTTATTCAGCGTGCCGTCGATGCGCTCGAAACTGGCCAGCACATCCCAGTGCGAGAAGAAGCGGCTGCGGTCCACCATGACATCGCCCTCAACCTTGTTGAGCACGGCGAGCTTGGACTGGAGCCCGGGGTTGTTTTCCAGGGCGATGAACACGCAGTCGTCGAGGGTGAGGGTCTGCGTGGAAACGCCGGGCGCGGCATCGTCCATGACCGCTGCGCGGGCCGCTGCCGGGGCCAGAACAAGCGCGCACAGCAGCAGCGCCACGGCCGCGCCCCAGCGGGGCGCCCGCGTCCGGCCTGGGGTTCGCTCAAACACTGCTGCCATTATTACCTCCTGCTGAGCCGGATGGTGAACACGGCCACGCCCAGGATTACGAGCACCAGGGCCCCGATGAGCAGGAATGTGCTCTTGAGGTTGGCTTTGGCTTCCGCTTTCACGCTCAGCGTCTTGGTGGATGCTTCCACGGCCGATCCTTCGTGTGTGGTCGAGGCGTCCACTTTGAGTTCGTATTTACCCACTTCCACGTCGTCCGGCGGCACGATGTGGATGCGGACTTTGGCTTCTTTTTTGGGCAGCAGATCATTGACCGTGTCCGGCTTGAACACCACGGTCCACCGGTTGGGCACTTCCACGTCAAAGGTGATGTCCGTGAGTTTCACGCTGCCTGTGTTCTTGACTGTGAATTCCTGGTTGATCTCTTCACCGGTCTTGATGTTGAAAAACATATTGGGGAAAGAGACTTCGATTTTGCCCACGCCGCGGGGCGTGAGGTCGAGCCGCTCGTAAAACACTTCGTAGATATCCAGGTCTGCCTCGGCCAGGCCGTCTTTGTACGAGCCTTCGTCGTTTTTGGCGAAATCAACAGCCGTGTCGTCGCCGATAATGACAAAGAACGGGTACGTCTTGGTCAGCATGTCCTGGGGCAGATTGTCGGGCACCGTGATCGTGAGCTTGAGGTTGATCACGCTGCGGTCCCGCGTGAATTTCACGCGCTGGAGCACATTGCCGGATTCCGTGAATTTGTACCGGAAATCGGGCGGAAGATTCACCACATCCACGCGGATGGTTTTTTCATTTTCAGCCAAACGGTCCAGCTTGATATCGTAGGACACGCTGGAGCCCAGTTCGCCTTCCTGGGAGAAGTTGGGCGAACTGACCAGGATGACCTCGTCCTCCTGCTTTTTCTGCAGGGGCACATTGTGCGTGGCCTTGACCGCGCCGTAGGACATGTTGAGCGTGACCTGGTCCACTTCCTGGTTGAGCTTGAAGTCCAGGCTTTCGCTGGAGCCGTAGGTGAGGCGTGGGATGCGCACCTCGAAGGGGTCGGTCACAGCCACGTTGCCCACAGTCACAGAAACATACAGATCCTTAACAGTAAGCAGGTCGTCAATCTGTCCGCGCTCGATTTCATGCGCCTTGATCTGGTTGCCGAAGACCTTGATTTCGCGCTCGATGACCGCGAGTTCGTCCTGCAGATTATCCAGGCGTTTGTGCGCCTGGGGCGTACTCCCGGACGCGCCGGCCATGACTTTCTTCTGGGCCTCGATGCGTTTGAGCAACCCGTCGCGGTAATCGTTCAGCCTTTTGGTTCGCTGGCCCAGGTAATGGTCCAGTTCCACGTAGCTGTCCTTCAGGGTGTCGAACGCCTCGATGGCCAGGCTGCGCTCCGAGGTATTGCGGATGGTGAGCGTCATGCGCCGGTCAATGTTTTCGTCGATGTACTGCCAGGCGTCGGCCACCTCGATGTGCGTGGCGTCGTCAACAAAAGTGAGGTAGGTTTTGGCCAGGTCGATGACAGCCAGTTCCAGTTTCTGCTTGGCCTGGTTTTTACCGGCTTCGGCCTCGGTGACTTCCTGGCCCGTGACCACGTCGTCGGCGAACAGGATTTTCTGGTTGAGCCATTCGTCCAGGTACTTCTGCTCTTCGTGAATGGCGTGGAGCAGAGACACCTTGCCTTCTTCGAGGGTGAGGGTTTCCTTGCTGGCGATGGGTGATGCGGGGCGCGGGGTCCCGATGAGCACTGCCAGGGCCAGCGCCGCAACAAGCACGCCTCTCAGCAGTTTGGTGGATTTGTAAGTGGGCACGGATACCTCCACGGTTGGTTCGGAATCAGAAAATCTCGACCTGGCTGCGGTCACTGATCATACAGGAAATAATACGCGGCCTGGCTGCGCCGCCGCCGATTCGTGCGAGCGGGCCCAGCAGGCTGCTCTGCAGGCGGCCGGGCAGGTCTTCCACGCAGCTTTCGCGCATGAGGATGCTGTCCGCAACTTCGCTGCGCGAAACGCGCGCTTTTTCGTCAATGGCCGTGAACGGGCCTATGTATGCGTCTTCAATCACAGCGCCGCGGGCGATGATGCCGGGGCCGTGAATGCGGCTGTTGGTAATTTTGGCGCCGCGCTCGATCACGATCTTGCCGGTGAGGCGGCTGGCCTTGTCCACCTTGCCCTGAATGCTGGAGCGCTTGATCAGGCCCAGGATGGAGCGGTTGGCCTCGAGCATGTCGTTTTTCTGGCCCGTGTCGTGCCACCAGCCGTCGGTGATATGGCAGTCCACATTGCGGCCGTTGTTCAGGAGCCAGGCGATGGCGTCCGTGATTTCCAGTTCCCCGCGCCACGAGGGCTTGATGCTGCGCGCGGCCTCGAAAATCTGTGCGCTGAAACAATAGATGCCAACAATGGCCAGGTTGCTTTTGGGTTTCTTGGGTTTTTCCACCAGGGATTTGATGGCGTTGTTGCGGCCCACCTCGGCCACGCCGAAATGCTGGGGCTCGGCCACGGGCTTGAGCATGATGGTGGCCGCGGTGTTTCCTTTGCGGAACCTGTCGGCCAGCTCGGGCACGCCGCCCTGGATCAGGTTGTCGCCCAGGTACATAAGGAACGGGCTGCCGTCCATGTACTCCTCGGCGCACAGGGCCGCGTGGGCCAGGCCGCCCGGGTTCTCCTGGGTGATGTACGTGAAATTCATGCCCCATTTTTTGCCTGTGCCCAGGGCTTTCATGACCGTGGGGCCGGTCACGCCCACCACAATGCCCACATCCCGGATGCCCGCGTCGCGCAGGGCCTCGATGCCGTAGTGGATGCAGGGTTTGTTGGCTACGGGAATAAGCGGTTTAACCAGAGTGTACGTAATGGGGCGCATGCGCGTGCCAAGGCCCGCGCACAGAATCAACCCTTTCATCTCTTTGCTCTTTGCCATATCGAATCGTGTCCCGGTCTGATTTGTCCGCGTGTCAGCGGCAACTATAATAATCTATTGCAAACCGGAAATCCGCGCAATAAAAATCCATATTTAATTTGTACTAAGCAAGTGCATACAACCGAGAGAGGCGCCGGGAAAATGTTGCTGTCGGGTCTTGACGGGTCCGGTGGCGCAGCTCATAATGTGACACAAAACTGACATGTCAGTTTTCAATCTTATAGTCACCACGCGGACCTGTCAAGAAATGGCTTATAAAAAGTCCGAACAACGCAAGCAGCAGATCCTGGATTGCGCAAAGCACCTGTTCGCCCACAAGGGCTATCAGGCCGCGCAGATTTCCGATATCTGCGAAGACCTTAAAATCGCCCGCGGCACTGTGTATCAATACTTTGACAATAAAGAAGATATTTTTGTAACTCTTATTAAAGATTACTTTGAAAACATGGATAAAGCTCTACCCAATACCCCGGTGCAGGACGCATTCGAGCGCGGCGAAACCCTGGGCCTGGATCAGATCCAGAGTATGCTCACGGATTATACACATGCCTTTTTATTGCACATGCACCGGGACCGCGACCTGGGCCGCATCATCTTCCTCGAAGGCTTTACCACCATGCCGGAAATCCGCGACTTGCTCACGGATTTTTTCGATGACCGCAAGCAGCGCACCGCGGCCGCCCTGCAGTTCGGCATGGCCATGGGCATAATACGCCCGCTCAATGCGGATCTGATCGCGTCCGCCATGATGGGCACCACCACGCGCGTGATTCTGGACTTCATCCTCGAAGGCCGCGTCGCCCGCGAATCCGATCTGCGCTCCATGGCCCAGGAACTCGTGGCTTTTCAACTGCACGGCGTGCTCGCACCCGGCAATGGCGCGGGCTGATTTCCCAAATTGCGCATTTCAGTACATTTAACCCACAAAAATTAATGCTTGCACGCACTGGCGATAATACGTAAAATATCTTTAGCGGCGACACTATTCCTACTATGCCACAGCTTCAACTCACCACATTATTATTAGAACCGGAGTTGCCGGCGGGCACCGGCAGCTCCCACGAATGCATTCGCGCATGCGTCGATATGGCGAGATGTATGCGCGTTAACTGAGGACGTAAACCATGTCAATCACCTCACCGCTGCGCAACAGCGTCCCCTTTTCAATTGGCTTGAATAATCTGCGCCGCAACGAATTGAGCGCGAACAAAGCCATGCAGCGCCTGGCCACGGGCATGCGCATCAACTCGGCCGCGGACGACCCCAGCGGTGTGGCGCGCTCACAGAATCTGCGCGCGCGCATGGGCGGTACGCAGGTTGCCATGCAGAATGTGCAGGACACCATCAACATGCTGCGCACGGCCGAGGGCGGTGTGCGCGATTGCATGGACCTGGTGCACCGCATCCGCGACCTGTGCATCCGCGGCGCCAACGACGCCACCCTCACCACTGCGGATCGCGCCAGCATCCAGCAGGAAATCGACGGGCTCAAGAGCACGATCCAGGCCGTGGGCGTGAACACCCGGTTCAACACCAAACCCATCACCAGCAGTTTCTCGGAATTTTCCACAATCGATCCCGCCAACATCACCGTGAACCATTACGGCGGCGCCAATCCCCCGGCTGGCCCTGGCGCGGCCGAGTATGACGAAATGGCGGCATCCGTGCTCAGCCTTATCCAGAACTCAATATATAAGGTATACGGCATGATCGGGCTGGCCCCGGACCCCAATGCCTCGCTCACTGTGAATTTTTCAAATATCGACGGCAACGGCGGCACGCTGGCCACGGGCGGCGGCGGACCCGGCGCCATGGTCATGACCATCGATGTCACGGACTTCCTGGACCCGGACGGGGCCTTGCCCCTGCAACCCACGGTGGGCGACAACCCCGCGATTCATGGTTTTACCCGGGAAATGATCATCGCCCACGAAATGACGCACGCGGTGCTGGCCGAAAACGGCATCGGCGGAAGCGCCTGGGGCCAGGAAATGATGGCCTCCTATGTGTCCGGCGAAGGCGACCGGCGCATTAACGGCAACGAGGGCTTTGTGCTTGGAGCTGTGGCCGGGGGGCTGACCAGCAACCCGGCGACCAGCGCGGAATACGCCGAATGCTTCCTGGCCGCGCAGGCCCTCACCGTGCTGCACGGCAACGGGGTCATGCACGATATCGCGCTCCAGGTGGGCGCGGGCAATAACTGGGACCAGGCCTTGCTCAATGTGATCGGCGCCGAATACGCCAACAGTTTCGCGGTGTTCGAAGCCAAGGCCGATGCATTCTCCGCCCTGTACATTGCGAACGGATATGATAATGCCGTGCAGGGTTCGGGACTTGGCTGGACTTCGTCCACCCCGCCGTGGGGACCCAACCACCAGTGGCAGGTTCAGATCGGCGCGGATTCCAGCGCCAACATGGATGTGGCCACATTCTGGCTGTCCGTGGGCGCCGGAGACTACCTGGTCTACACCGATGTGTCCACAGGCGACCGCGCGCGCTCGAGCATTGACACCTGCGACCGCGCCGAGTCCATGATCGGCACCTTCGGCCAGGTCCTGGGCGAACAGGAAAACCGGCTGCAGGCCATTCTCAACGACCTGCAGGCCGAGTACCAGGGCCTGTCCGGAACGCGCTCTGCAATCCAGGACGCGGATATGGCCGTGGAAATCACGAATCTGGCCAAGGCGCAGATATTGAATCAGAGCGGAACAGCCATGCTGGTCCACGCATCATCCCTGCCCGCGCGCGTCTCCAGCCTGATTAATATGACGCTGTAGAGGGTGTGGCGGTTCAAGTGTCTTCGACGACTTAAGAAACCCTTTTGAAAAAGGATTTCTTAAGAATCTTCCCAGCACTTTTCACGGGCCATTGCCCGGCATAAATCGTGCCGCGCAATGGCCTCATGGAATGATTGCAATTATTCCCGGGGAAATCCAATTTCAATGAAAATTGCAAAACTTCCATTTTAATGAACTCTCCCCGGACTGAAGTCCGGCGTATCTCATTATTTGATAAAGCGTCAAACCTTCTCAAACTGAATGGGGCGTTTTATAAGCAAAAAACCTTTTTTAAATCAAATTGTTCTTGCTTTGGAGTGCGACAATTCATTGCCGCTTTGCGTGCCGGGAATTAATTCCCGGCACATGTCGGCGCATCCCGGATGTTCTCGACCTGCGAAAGCGGCGATAAATCGCCGCACTCCAAAATCAAACCCACTTATGCCCACAATATTTGTGTAAGTTACTGCTTTCAGACCCCGGACTGAAGTCCGGGGAATTCTTTTCGATTAAAAAAATCACCTTGCGTTATTCGTAACCGATTTTGCACAATTTACCCCCCCCCCAACGCCGTCATCCCAGCGAAAGCTGGGATCCACGCAGAATCCTGTGGTTTCGCATGACGCAAGGATTCCGAATCCGCTTGTGCGTATCGCGGATCCGGTTTTTGAATGCAATTCCGGCGCGTTGACCGGTGGCAACAATTGTTGAACTGCCCTGTGTTTGCGTATGATGCCCTTTCACAACTATTTTTCGCCCGGCATCTTAAGCTGGCCTGTCTCCCTGCCGAAACAGATAAAGGAAATTTGCAACCGCAACAGGGCGATTACTTCAACTCTCTGTACAACTGTATTTGTGTTTGTAAATAGTGCTTTGCGCACTTCAATGATGTGCATGCAGTCGTTATACGGCTATGCCTGTGGCAACTGCATATGTCATGCATGGCGTGAGGCATGTGGAGATCGCTTATGTCATTCATGAATTCGTTAAACACGAATATTCCCGTGTCCATCGGCCTTAACAACCTGCGCTTGAACAATATCAGCACCAGCCAGGCCATGGAGCGGCTGTCATCGGGGCTGCGCATTAACAAGGGAGCGGACGACCCGAGCGGACTGGCCATATCCCAGGGCATGCGCGCGCGCCTTGGCGGGCTGAGCATGGCCATTCAAAATACGCAGGACACCATTAATATGCTGCGCACCGCAGGCAGCGCGGTCGAGGAAGTCACGCAGATGGTGAACCGCATTCGGGACCTGTGCGTGCGCGGGGCCAACGAAGCCACACTCACGGTCGATGACCGCCGCCGCATTCAGAGTGAGATCGATTCCCTCAAGGGCGCCATCAACCAGGTGGGCACAAACACCACGTTCAACACCAAGCACATCACCAGCAGTTCCTCGCAATTCCACCAGATCGATCCCGCAAATATCACCATCACGCCCTGGGCGGGCGGGCCGCCGCCGCCCATGCCCGGAACTCCGGAATATGACGAAATGTCGGATCACGTGATTTCCGTTGTGCAGGATTCCATTTACAAAGTGTACGGCATGCTGGGCCTTGCGCCCGACCCCGGAACCACTTTGAATGTGATCTTCGCCAACATCGACGGACCTGGAACCATACTCGCCACGGGCGGGGGCGGTGTGGGCGCTATGCAGATTACACTCGATGTATTTGATTTCCTGGATCCGGACGGCGCGGGCGCTCTGACCGCCTCCGTGGGTTCCGATCCCAACACAAACGCCTTCACGCGGGAAATGGTAATTGCGCATGAAATGACGCACGCAGTGCTGGTGAGCAAGGGCATCGGGGGCAGCGCCTGGGGCCAGGAGATGATGGCTTCGTATGTGTCGCAGGAAGGGGATCTGCGCATAGACGGCAATGAAGGCGGGGTGGCCGTGGCCGTGGCCGGGGCGCTCACAAGCGCACCTGTGGGCAGCGCCGAATACGCCGAGTGCTACCTGGCCGCGCAGGCCATCACCGTGCTGCATGGTACAAGCGCCCTGCATGATATCGCCCTCCAGGTGCAGGCCGGCAATGACTGGGACCAGGCCGTGCTCAATGTGATCGGCCGTTCCTACAATAATACCTTTGCGCAATTTGAAGCCGTGACCGATGCGTTTTCCCTCAAATACATGAGCGATGGCCTGGACAACGGCGTGGAAAAATCCGGCCTGGGCTGGACCAATAACCCCGCAAACTGGGGGCCGCACACCCAGTGGAATTCACAGGTGGGGCCGGACAGCAAACAGATTCTCGAAGTGGCCACGTTCTGGCTGGCCGTGGGCGCGGGCGATTACCTGTGCTATGCCAACGTGACCAGCAACCAGCGCGCGTGGGACAGCATAGAAAGCTGTGACCGCGCCCAGGAAATGGTGTCCACGTACGGCTCCATTCTGGGCATGCAGGAAAACCGCCTGCAGCACATCGTCGACGACCTCGAGGCCGAATATATCAACCTGTCCGCGTCCCGCTCGCGCATCAATGACGCGGATATGGCCGTGGAGGTTTCCAGCCTCACCAAATCGCTGATCATGAATCAGACCACGCAATCCGTGGTGGCGCATGCTAATTCATCCACTCAGGTTATCAATGATCTTATCGATATGTCTCTGAGCTGATTTTCAATTTAACATTAAGCGATTCCGGGCGCAGCGAGGATTCGCCATAAAAGTTTTTGGGAGAGGTGTGGAGAACCCTTTTTTCAAAAAGGGTTCTCCACAAAACTCACAAATTTTTTATCCTTTGCCCCTGCCTTTGCCTTATCCTTTGCCATTCAATATACCGGCACAACGAAAGGCGCACCCGTGTCCGGGTCGGTGTTTACGCGCACGGGTGCGTCGAACACATCCTGCACCAACTGGGGGGTGATCACCTCGCGGGGCGCGCCCAGGGCCGCGCGGCGGCCATTGCGCATGAGCAACACCCTGTCGCACACCATGGCGGCCATATTCAAGTCGTGCGTGCTGACCACGATGGTGATGCCGCGCTTGTCGCGCAGGCGGCGCAGCAGATTGAAAATCTCGGCCTGGTACTTGATGTCCAGGTGGGATGTGGGCTCGTCGAGCAGCATGAGCGCGCAGCGCTGGGCCAGGCACCGCGCCACGAGCACGCGCTGGGACTCGCCCCCGCTGAGCACGCGGAACGGCCGGTCGCGCAGGTGCCACGTTTCCGTGGCTTCCATGCTTTCGCGCACGATGCGCTCGTCCTCGGCGTCGTCAAACGCCATGCGTTTCTGGTAGGGGTTGCGGCCCATGCCCGCGATCTCGCGCGCCGTGAAATTGAACCCCACGTGCGTGACCTGGGGCACCACGGCCACGGCGCGGGACAGGTCGAGTTGCGACATGTGCGCCAGGCGGGTTCCGTTCAGCAACAACCGCCCTCCCCTGGGCCGCAATACCTTGCTGATGACTTTAAGCAACGTGGTCTTGCCCGAGCCGTTGGGTCCCAGCACGCCGAAAATCGAGCCCCGGTCCACGGTGAAACTCAGGTCCTCGATGATGGTTGCGCCGCGGTACCCGGCGTTGAGATTTTTGACTTCCAGCACAGGCATCAGAATGAACTCTGCTTCCTTTTGAGAATGAACAGGAAAAACGGACCGCCCACCAGGGCCGTGACCACGCCCACGGGGATCTCGGCCGGGGCCGCAACGGTTCGCGCCACGATATCGGCCAGGCACAGGAGCAGCGGGCCCGAGACCACAGCCACGGGGTAGCTGAGCCGGTGGTCGGGGCCCACCACGGCGCGCGCGAAGTGCGGCACGAGCAGGCCCACGAATCCGATGATGCCGCTGATGCTGACCGCGCACGCGGTGAGCACGGATGCGGCCACGAACAGGATGCGCTTGACGCGCTCCACGTTCACGCCCAGGTAGTGCGCGTCATCCTCGCCCAGGGTCATGACATTCAGGTCGCGCGCGTAATAGTAGACCACGAACATGGCGGCCAGGGCCACCACGCCCACTACGCCGTTGAGGCGCGCATCCGCAATATCCAGCCGGCCCATGAGCCAGAACACGATGCTGTGCAACTGCCGGTCCGTGGACAGGGACATGATGAACATGATGGCCGCGGACATGATGGCGTTCACAATCACGCCCGCCAGGATCATGCTGAACATGGAAAAACGCGCGCCCGTGCGCGACAGCGAATAGATGAGCCCCATGGTGAACAGGGCTCCGCCCACGGCCAGGAACGGGATGGTGTAAAACCCCAGGAGCAGGTGTACTTCAAAGATCACGCCCGCGGCCACGCCCAGGGCCGCGCCGCTGCTCACGCCCAGGATGTACGGCTCGGCCAGCGGGTTGCGCAACAGCCCCTGAAACACGGCCCCGGCCATGGCCAGGCACGCCCCGGAGATGAGCCCGGACAGCAGGCGCGGCCAGCGCAGGGAGATGAGGATGATGCGCGCGGGCTCGTCTCCGCCCCGGCCCGCCAGCGCGTCCCAGATATACTGCCCCACGCGCGCGAACGGGATGGTCTCCTGGCCCAGGGACAGCGACAGCAGGATCACAACCCCAAGCCCGGCCCCCAGGGCCACCATGACCAAAGAAAATTTACGCATCTGTTGTTTCATAATTTGTTGCCGGGTTGGGAAAGGATTAGTGCGCCTTCGGCGACTTAAGGAACCCTTTTGAGAAAGGGTTCCTTAAGAATCCTCCCAAAACTTTCTGGGGGCAATTGCCCGGCAAAAAGCGCGCCGTGCAATTGCCTCATTAAAACCCTTTGCCCGCTCAGTTTACCTTATTGCGTTATTCGGCTTCCCCGTAAATGCGTTTTTCCATTTCGAGCAGGCCGTCCACCAGGCGCGGGCTGGGCCGGTGGTACAGGTCCGGGTTGAGGTCTCCGTACACGCGGCCCTTGCGCACGGCGGCGATTCCGGACCAGCCTGTGCGTGCGCGCACTTTTTCGAGTGCGTTGCCGCCATACGTGCCGTGTCCCAGGAAAATAATCTCGGGGTCACGCAGGATCACAGCTTCGGCGCCCACCTGCGGGTAGCCCTGGTTGATGTCGTGGAAAATGTTTTCCGCGCCCAGGATGTCCAGCATGTCGTTGAGAAAGCCCTCGCTGCCCACGGTGAAGATGGGGCTGTAGTCGATTTCCACGTAGGTGCGCAGGGCGTGCGTTTCGTTTTTATGGCGCGCGCGCACCGCGTTCACCTGCGCGCGCAGCGCGTCCACGCGTTTTTTTGCCTTGGTCTCCACATCCAGCATTTTGCCGATTTCCAGAATCATGGCGAACACATCGTCCAGGGACTGCGTTTCGATGTTGCGCACATTCATATTCAGAGATTGCAGCTTGGCGAATGAAGGGTGAGCCGAGGAATTGGTTGTGAGAATGAGGTCCGGGCGCAGGGCCACGATGCGCTCAACGCTGGGCTGGCCGAACCCGCCGATGGAAGGGATGTCCGCGGCTTCGGCCGGAAAATTGCAGTGGTCGGTGCGGCCCACGAGGCGGTGCTGCTCGCCCAGGAAAAACATGATTTCCGTGACTCCCGGGGACATGCTGACAATGCGCTGCGGGGTGTTGTCGTGTGGTTCGTTTTGTGTGCGCTCCGCAGGCTTGCAGCCTGTAAAAATCATGGCGCAAAAAAGCAGGGCCGCAAGCATGGCAAAGCAGGCGTGTGAATTGCGCGCCACGCGCAGACGAATAATTGAGACGGATTCAAACATGAAAAAGCGCCTCTCCTTTCCCACCGAAAGAAGCCGGCGTGCGGGGTAAAGTGCGGGCGGGTATCCTGGCTTCCGGGTCATCCTCGTGGCCGCTCTTCCCGGGCGCCGGTTGTGCGCCCAGTGAGATGTTCGGCCGTTGTCGCCGGTTACAGTTGCGGGGGCAGCGCCGGCATTGCACCGGTTTCCCACGCCCGCCCCGCAAGTCGGGGCAGCATTGCCGCACCAGGCGTGCGTGCGGGCTATTTCATCCTAATGACAGGGTTGCGCGGCGTCAAGCGGACCCGATAAGGCGCGTGTCCGCGGCGTCCAGTGTTTCCAGGGACAAAATGCGCTCGAAGGTTGCGTTGGCGGCCTGGTCGGATATCACGCCAGCGGCTTCGCGCTCGAATTTCTGCACCACGCACAGGCGCTTTTCCTCGAGGTTCCAACCGGCCGCGCCATAGGGCACATCCTGCTCGAACTCGAACGTGCCGGCCGCCGTGCGCACGGCCACGCGCGCGCCGAACGCCATCTGGAACTCGTTGGCGTTGGCCGCGAGCAGGGATTCATCCTCCACCGGGCTCTGGTCTTCTTCGCCGGTGATGAATTTCTGCAGGGCCTTGCGGCCTTCCTTGAGCAGCTCGCCCACTTCCCGGCCGCGCCCCACCAGCAGAAACGGCGAGGCCATGCCGAACTGGGACAGCATGTTGCGCACCGCGCCCACGCTGAGGCTGCCCACCACTTTGCGCAAATCCACAAGGTTGGTGAATGCGTCCACCAGCGCTTTGGTGTATTTGATATCGTGGCTCACGTGGATTTTTTTAATGAGGTTCCATATGGATTCGTTGGCGATGCGCTCGGGCGTAAACTGTTCGGGCGTGAGCCGGCCGTCGTGGATGCCAACGGAAATATTGTACGGCAGGAAGAAATTCAGGGCCTGGGGCTGGCTGGCCGTGTGGCGCACAAACGCAAGCGCGGCCTCGTTCATTTTCATGGTCATGATGCTGGCGTGCACATCCACGCGCTTGACCGAGGCCGCGTCGATTTCGTTGCTTTTCAGGATTTCGAACAGGCAGTCCATGGATGAATCCAGATAAGCGCAGCCCGGATAGATTTTGTAGGAAAGGGTTTCGCACAGCCAGTTGCGGCCCAGCGCAGACGTGAGCGCGGACAGCAGGGGCGTGAACGAAAACGTTGCGCAAAAGCCCTCGGGGTGTTCGAGGATATCGTTGGGCCCGGACAGGCCGTTGGCGGCCATGTGCGCGGCCACAGCGCCCTGCACCGCGGGCATGGCTGCGGTGAGCAGCTTGGAGTCCCCGCCCATGAACCCGGGCATGGTGGGGCGGTGCGGCTGGCCCAGGGCCATGCCCAGGGCCGAAGCCATCTGGTCCGGGTCGAGCTTGAGCAGGCGGCCCGCGGCCACGGCCGCGCCCGCCGCATGCACGAACGACCACATCTGCCCGTTGAGGGGACCCAGGAGCACGGACGTGCCAAGGCGCGCCGCCACTTCATTGGCTGCGGCCTGTGCGATAATAAATTCTTTGCCATCCACATCCAGGGTCTGGGCCATGGCCAGGGGCGCAAGCACGGCCGAGTGCCCGGCGTGCGCGGACACCATGTAGTCGTCGTAATCCAGCGCCATGCTGAGCCCGGCGTTTGCCAGCAGCGCATCGGACAAAGAGCCCTTGTCGCCGTTCGGCATCAGGCTGCACGGGCCGCCGCCGCTGAGCCCGCGCACGGTGCGCAAAAGCCCCTGGCCCGAGGCCGTGCGGCTTCCCGCGTACACGGCGCCGAGCATGCTCAGCAACTGGTTTTTGCATTCCTCGACCACGCGGTCCGGAATGTCCTCATACTTGAGTGCGCAAACCCAGTGGGCCAGTTCTCGGGTATATTTTTTTCTGGGCAAAAGAAATCACGTCCTTAACGATCTGTGCGGCGCGCGCGGCCCCGCCATGCCGCAGGAGGGCGGCTGTTGTGAAGTTTCATTATAGCACAGAACCCGGCGCGGGAATCCAGGACGCGCGGCTCAGTGGTCGAGCAGGTAGCTGAGGCGCCACGCGCGCGCATCGAGCACATTGCCGCCGGCCAGGGTGTCGGCGTATCCCAGGGCCAGGGCGCGGCTGGGGCTGAAACGGTACTCCAGGTCCAGGATGCCTGTGTCGGAGTCGGCTTCCACGCCTGTGAACCGCTGCGCGCCGCCGCCCCAGGCTGTTTCTTCGAGGCCGTATCCGCCCAGGCTCTCGAGTTTCTGCCAGGTTATGCGCGCGTTCCAGGCGCCAAACACGCGGCCCACGGACGCGCGGAACTCGGCCTGGTTGGGCGCGTGCCCCATGCGCCAGCGGTGGATGGCGTCCACGTTCCAGTACGCTCCGTTATGCGCCACCTTCTGCCCGGCGCTGAGGCCCAGCTCGATATCGGCCTGGGCTTCGCCGCTGCGGTTGAGCACATGCCGGTCATACGAGCCCGGAATCTTCACGCCCGTGAGCAGGGCCGCGTCCATGGACTCCTCGTGGAACTGCCACTTGTGGCGGATCCAGACATCCGAGGCCCCGGAGTTGCCGCTGCCATACACGCCGGCCTGGGTGGCGCCCGTGTATGCGCGCGTGTACCCCGCTTCAATGGATAACTGCGTGTTGTTGGAAAACCCTTCGTCGTAATACACAAGCACATCCATGCGCTTGATGTTCGCGGGCAGGGAGCGTTCCGAGCGCCCGTTGTCATACACCGCGCTGCTCACGGTCCAGGCCGAGGTGAAGGCCACGCGGAAATGATCGTCTTCGCGCGCCCACGGGTCCGCCGCGCACTGCGCGCAAATCATCACCGCCAGCACCGGCGCCGCGAATACGGCTTTCATGTATTTGTTCATCTTTAAACCTCGCTCCATGCTTTTTCATATTATCCGGTTGCCGGGCGCGGATTTTTCCGCATCCCGCAACAGGCGCGCATGCACGCCCGCAACATAATAAGGTATAATCAATGGAAACCGTGCTTGGCGCAAGACCAATGGAAACGGTTGTGAATCAGAGAATGGGATTTGGGAACAGAGGAATTCAGAATTAGCAATCCCGTTCCAGGACCCGAGGGGGGAATGTTCGACCCGGATTAGCGATCCTGTTGCGCGGATTCGTTCTGTGTGCGTTTTGCCCGCCTTGAGGATTCTGCGTGGATCCCAGCCTTCGCTGGGATGACGATACCGGGGGGATGGCGGATTTATCAGATCGATAATATGTGTGAATATAACAGGGAATGAATCGTCTGGATTTGGCGCGGAAGAAAACTCTTTGATGAAACCGGAGCAAGTCATAATTTTCTGAAAGCTTCTTGAAAAGTCTTTTGCTCAAAATTTCCAGGAGGCTTATCCGCAACAGTTTTCAGGAGGCCATGGCCCGCCAAAAAGTTTTGGGAAGATTCTTAAGAAACCCCTTTTCAAAAGGGTTTCTTAAGTCGTCGAAGACGCTTTAGAACGCTTTTCCAAAGAATTGCGGCGCGTATATGAGCAGAGCATCACGCACAGTTTTAGCAATTTTCGCGGTGTACTGGCTTCTGGCCGTGGTCGCGCCCGCGTTGCTGTTGCGGCCCGGTGCGCTTGTGCTCGAACAGGCGGGCCGCGCGGTCACAATCATCGTATGGGCGCTGATGAGCTACAGAGCCGTGGCCGCGGGGCTGGGCATGGTGGGACTGCTTGCGGCCGCGGGATGGATTCTGCGTTTTCGGCCTGGCGGCAAGCGGCCCGGTTTCCCGTTCCTCCAGGCCGGATGGGCCGTATATTTAATCCTGTACCTTTATTTCTATTGCTATGCCGCCATTGTCATTCTGTATGTGCCGTACATGGACCCGTGGTTTCCGGCTGCTGCGGGCGTGGTCATGGCCGTGGCATTTTATATGGAAATGCGGCTGAAAAACATGCGCGCCATGCGGCCCGCGGGCGTGAGCGCCGTGGCCGGGTCCTGCATCGCGGTGTGCGCCGCGGGCTTTTCCCTTGCCGTTGTTTCAAACCGTGCGGGCGTACTCATGTTCGCCGTGTTCCTGGCGGCATTGCAGGTTTTCGACTTCCTGGCCGCGGCCCGCCTGGTCCGCTGGCTCCACCTGCCGGAAAATGCGTTTCAGCACCCGATGCGCCGCAGTCTCGTGATTCTGGCCGCCATGTGCGCCGTGGGCATGCATACCTTTCTGACAACCGCGCCGTACTTCTGCAAAACAGCGCGCGCAGGCAAGAACACGATTCCGGTATTGCGCCACGCGGATGCATTCGACGTGGTTTCCGCAAACGGCTACCTGTTCGCCACGTTCAAGGACGGCGCTTTGGCGCGCATTGAAAAAGACAATTATGCCGCGGTGCGCACGGTGCGGCCCACGAACGCGCCCCTGCAGCGCCTGGCGTACGATCCCGGCCGCAACCGGGTGTATGTGTCCGTGTACAAGTCCGACACCCCGGTGCTGGCCGTGGACGCGCAAACCCTGCACACCTGGCCCCTGGCCGTGCAGAGCGATTGTGCGGCCACGGACGTGGCGTTCAGCAAATCATCCGGCGCCGTGTATTTCCCCTGCGAGCCGCAGTTCCGCGTGTACGCCGTGGACGCGGCCACGGGGCGGCAAATCGCGAAAAAGCAACTGCCGCGCACGTCCAATATTTATTCTCTGGCCCTGGACGATGAACACGGCCTCCTGTACGGCATGCCCGCAACCCTGTCCCCGTACCTGTATGCCATGGACGCGCGCACCCTGGACGTGAAGCGCCGCGTGCGGGTGGGCATCGTGAACCAGGGCATCGCCCTGCATCCCGAGCGGCATGTGCTGTACATCACGCGGTTTATGGGCGCGCGCGTCATGGCCCTGGACACCCGGGGGTATCAAAGCCGCGCAAGCATTCCGGCCGGGCACATCGTGCGCGACATACAGGCCGCGGGCGAGTGCCGGCTCCTGGCCGGAGATTACGCCCAGGCCACGGCGCGGCTCATCGACGTGTGCGCGCGCCGCACCCTGCGCGTGTGGCGCGTGTGCCCGCGCGTGCGCGGCGTATATTTTGACAACAGCACAGGCCGCGCATACGCAGCCACGGGCTGCGGCGTTTTTGAATTGAAGATGCCGTGATAAGGTTGCGTTTTGTTGTTTTATAAGGCAATCGGCCGGAAAGCATTTCGCGGGTCAATTGCCCGCCAACAGGTTTGGGAGGATTCGCAAAGGACTTTTTTGCAAAAGGGGCTCTTGAGTCGTCGAAGACGCATTTTGCGTTTCTAAATCCGCATATCCGGAGGGGCCGGTGAATCGAAAATTCATTATCATCTCATCCGTAATTTTTGCCGGCATCGTGGTATTTCTGACTATGCGCTTCACGTGCAACAAGCGGGATGGCGCCGCGGGCCCATCCAAACTGCCCGACATAGAAATCCCCCCGGCCCGGGCCGTGTCCGGCGATTATGAAATAATCAATGACGATTACATGGATGTTGCCATGAAAATCACCGCGGTATCCAACGCCGAAGCCTCATTTGAATTTACCGGAACCAGCCGCGAAAACCGCACCGTGGACATGTCCGGCGCGGCCCCGGTGACCCGATCCCTTATCTGGTATGACGAAGAACAGGACTGCTCCCTGTACATTGATTTTCTCAAGGGGAGCGCCACCGTATACAACGAGTGCGGCGACTGCTGCGGGTACGGCGTGGACTTCAACGGCGAGTACCTGCGCACCAGGGGCGCGTCCGAAACCGACTTTGTGCCCGGCGAATACAGCCTGTCCGTGGATGAAGACAATGAAGACCTGAGTGTGATGCTGCGCGTCACGCACGATGACGGCGGCGCGTACTCGTTCCGCATCGACGGAGAAAACACCCGGTGGGAAACCACGGGCGCAATCTCGGGCGCAACCGATGTGAACCGGTCCCTGATCTGGCGTGATGAGGACGAAAACTGTGAAGTAGCCATCCTGTTCGGCAAAGGCACGGCCGCGGTAACCAACACCTGCGAATACTGCTGCCAGTGGCGCGCGTATATTGACGGGGATTATCAAAGATATTAAACGGCCACCTATCTTGTCGGTGTTTTTTTGTGGTGCGGATGTCGTCCCTTGAGAAGAACACCTGTTTAATCACTTTATTCAATGCCGATATGTTTCGTATTGACTGCAGGGCGGGGTCTCCGTACCTCGCCGGAACCAAGTATCAACAGACGATTTGTTGCTTTCTTAATGCATACCAGGCCTGTGCTTCAGGGACAATACGGCGCCTGATTTCTTTCGGGCGCTGAAGATAGAACACTGTTACAGATCACGGCGGGGTGCGGTGACCCCGCCCTACAATTTCACCGACTATGTTGGCGGTAAGGGTACGTGCCTGCATCACAATTTCACCGACTATGTTGGCGGTAAGGGAACGTGGCTGCATCACAATTTCATCTGCCGGCGCTTTGCGCATAACACAAAAGCCGCGCCCATCAAGGCGCGGCTTTTTTATTTGCGCAATTCGCGGTTAAATCTCTTTCCTTTGCGTATCCTGTCCGCCGCCTGATAGCGGCCATCTACTTGGTGGTCATGCGGAAAGCGCCGTCCCAGCCCGGGGACGGGGGCGCGTCTTTATAATGCGGGCAGCGCTCGTGCGCGTACATCTTGCTGGCCTTGTCGTGGGAATCAATGGCCAGGGCCTTCTCGAATTCTTCGATGGCTTCGTCGAATTTCATGGCCTTGTACAACTCGCGGCCCTTGTGGAAGTGGTCCATGTTCTGTTTCTTTTTGTCGTCAAGTTTGCCCTTTTCGGACAGCACCTGGTAGATGCCCACGGGCTTGTCTTTGCCCTTGACCATGACGTCGTCCAGGTAGCGGCAATCAAACTTGTCTTTGACTTCCGCGTAGGTGAATTCGCTGATGATGAGGAATGCGCCGTACTGCTTGGTGAGGCCTTCGAGGCGGGACGCCAGGTTCACGGCGTCGCCGATGACCGTGTAATCGAGCTTGCCCTTGGAGCCGATGTTGCCGAGCTTGGCCTCGCCCGTGTTCACGCCCACGCCGATGGCGAACTCCAGGCCCGTGATTTCCTTGATGTAGGGGTTAATCCGATCCAGGCACGGCTCCATTTTCAGGGCCGCGGAAACGGCCTTGGCCGCGTCATCCTCGTGCGGCACGGGCGCGCCCCAGATGGCCATGACCGCGTCCCCGATGAACTTGTCGATCATGCCCGAGTTATTGAGCACAATATCGGTCATGTGCTCCAGGTAATGGTTGAGCGCGGAAATGAGCTGATCCGCGGTGAGCTGCTCGCTGATGGTGGTAAAACCACGGATGTCCGAGAACAGGATGGACACCTTGCTGGATTTTCCGCCCAGCCTGAGGTCCTCGGGGTTGTCCATGAGTTCGGCGAGCACATGGGGCGCCACATAACTTTTGAAAATATTCTTGACCGCGTTCTTTTCGCGGTCCACCACGAAGTTGCGGTACAGCATGCCGCACACCAGGGACACGGGCAGAGCCGCGAGCACGGGCACCATGGGATAAATCTCACCAGCGCCCGAGAAAGCATGCACCGTGTACAACACGTATCCGCCGCCGTACGCCACAAGCGCGATGGCCCCGGCCCACATGCGGTACAGGGCGAACCCGGCCACCAGGGCCGCGCCAAGCGCCAGGGCCAGTACGAATTTCCACGGGGCCGCGTCTTTGAGAAAATCCTGCTGCAAAATCGTATCAATAACCGCTTTGTGAATATCCACCCCGGGCATCATGCCGAACGGCGTGTCCTCAATGTCCTTCATCTCTTTATCTGACACGCCTATGAGAAAGATGTAATTGCCCTGCAATGTAAAGGGAATGGTCTCCGGGGTTTTCATGATATCAATGGCGGAAATTTGCGTGGACTCCCCGATAGGAAATCCCTTTTTGCCGGTCGGATCATATCTCTTGCCCACGAAGCCCGAATAATTAATGTAGATGCGGCCCTGGGCGTCCACGGGGATTGTATAGGGGCCAACGATTACTCTGCCCGGCTCAACCTTGATTTCATCCAAAGGCACGCCCGCGAAATTCGCCACGTTCACCAGCGGGAATGAATACTCGATTCTGCCGTCGAGCTTGTAATACAGGAGCGCCTTGCGGATCCGGCTGTCGAACCGGCTGGCCTCCACGTTCACAAACCCGATGGACGAGTTCTCGAGCTGGTAAGCCTTCAAGGGCTTGTTGAACCAGACAATGTCCCCGTCTTTATCTTTATACTTTTCCACCTCATCGCCCTTGCCCACGTCCATGCCGGGCTTGGGAAATTTCATCAAGGAACTGTTCACAACCCGGTCGCACTGCTGCAGGGAGTCGCGCATCATGGCGTCCATTTGCTCGGGATCCATCATCTCGGCGTCGCGCCACAGGAATGTGCGGTAATCGCGCTCGGTGCGGTCAAGCAGAATATCAATGCCCAGCACGCGGTGGCTGCCGATTTGCGCTTCGGCATCCTTTTCCTTTGCGGGCTCGGCGGCAGGGGCCTGGCTCTCGGATGGTTCAGCCTGCGCCGTATCCTGGTTTTCCTCTTCGGGGACATCCTCCCACCCATCGTCCGCGGCAGCGCCCTGCCCTTCATCATCCGCGGCAACCGCTTCTGCGCCGCCATCTTCCGCGGGCGCATCTTCCCACCCATCATCCGCGGCCACCGCCTCTGCGCCGCCATCGTCCGCGGGCGCATCCTCCCACCCATCATCGCCCTGGCTCGTGTCTTCCCAGCCCTCATCATCCTCGGGTGTTGCGAAGGGATCGCCGCACACCGCGTTCACCAGATTGGCCATCACGCCGCGCGGCCAGGGCCAGCGCCCCACTTCGGCCACGCTGCCTTCATCCACGGCGATGACTTTAACGCGGTCGGCCAGTTTGGGATCCGGGAACTCGTGCCCCCCCGCGCTGCACAAAGCGCAGGTCCAGGGTTTTGAGTTCCATGGCTTCGAGCGCGCCCAGTGGTGAAAGCACGCGCTCCACCCATGCCGGTTTATGAACCCACGACTGCTGAATCTGCACCAGGAACATCAGCACCGTGGCAATAGCGGTGATGGCCATCACGGGCAGAATATAATTCTTGAAAACTTTTTTGGATTTCATATTCGGGACTCCATGCGCGCGTTTGATAAATTGGGATTCAAATCCTTTGCTTGACTCTGCATTATATCAGAAAAAAATTATTATGTTCAGCATGCATCAAGGAATGGCGGCGCGCGTTTTACAGCTCTTTGATTTCAAAAAGATTCCCATCCAGGTCCCGGATAAAAATAATGAAAGAGCCGTCGGGCCGCGCGTGGCGCCGCACGCCGAATCCCGCATGTTCCGCTTTGGCCACGAGTTCATCACGGTTCGCAGCGCCCATGCACAGGTGTGCGAAACCGGGCGCGCGGCCCGCCGCGCTTTGGCTCACGAACACTTCCAAATCCACAGGCCCCGCAGCGTACACCAGGATGCGCGCCTCCTGGTCCACCCCGAACAAGTTGTTTGTCAACCCGGCCGGTCCCGTGAAATCCTTGGTGCGCTCCAGGCCGAACAAATCCTCGAACACGCTCTGCGCGCGCTCCATGCTGCTCACGCATACGCCTGCATGCAAACACACCGCCCCGCCGCTCTTCGTTGGAACATCCATGATGCAGCACTCCCGTTCATAGCATTTGCTCCATTAATCCTATTGCATACAAAAATTCATGGCAACCGCGGCCGGGCGTATGCGGGCTGGGATATTATGATATGATTAAGATATATCAAGAGAGTGTGGAGGCGGCAATGAAATATTGCATGGTGATCCTGGCGGCGCTGCTCATAGCTATTCCGGTGAGCGCGGAACAAGAGCCCGTAGCAAAGCAAAGGCCCATGGCCCAGCCCGCCACTGTGGTCATCAACGGCAATATCCTGCCCAGGCCCGGCTGGATTATCAACGGCCGCACCCATGTGCCCGTACGCGATGTATTCACCCGCCTGGGCGCGCGCGTGTGGTATGACGACACCAACGGCGCCATTGAAATTGAATTCCGCGACACGCAAATTCACATGAAAACGGGCGACGTGGTTATGACCGTGACCCACTATGGCGGCATGGTCAAAATCGTGCACATGGATACCCCCCCCATCGTGGCCTACGGCGCGGCCTATATCCCCGTGCGCTTTGTAACCTATGAAATGGGCCTGCTCCTGGAATGGGCGCCCGAAACCAGCACGGTTCTTATCACCAAGTGGAAAGAGCGCTATGAGCCGTTCTGGTAAAAAAACAATGCTGTCTCCGACGGTAAAAGGCACCCTTTTGGAAAAGGGTTGCTTTTGAATCCTCCGAAAACTGATTGCAACCGTATTTCAGCTTGTAATATTTAACAACCCAAACATCGCGGGTTTGCTTGTTTAAACAAATACGCATCAAATCGAGCTGTTTTCCTTTGGAGTGCGACAATTTATTGTCGCTTTGCGTGCCGGGAATTAATTCCCGGCACAAGGCCGCGTATCACGGAAGATCTCGCATCGCGAAAGCGGCGATGAATCGCCGCACTCCAAATCAAACATCTCACGCCCGCAAAGTTTGAGTACTTCAGCGACACATCGCAAGCCATATTTCCGCATGAGATACGGTGACTTTCTGGCGGGCAATTGCCCGCAGGCAGCTTTCGTGACTTAAGTCACGAAGGCGTAAGTTTTGCGCTGAATTGGCGATAATAATAAAAAGCCACATAACCCACTTAACCCCCCATAACCCCACTATGTGGCCGTCTCGAAGACGGCCTTTTTTTTGCACATGGCGGAGCCGCGCCTTGAACCACAATCGGATTA
>Ga0351881_1036_pt1 | contig 43665 bp, 39 predicted proteins | sample BONcelFGM3001E15_FD_206769 | JGI IMG/M metagenome (GOLD analysis project Ga0351881, IMG submission 206769) | Enriched cells from coal bed in the Powder River Basin, Montana, United States - BONCAT cells FGM rep3 HSBNCT.FGM.300.1.E15 ...
TAATAAAAAAGTTTCCTAAAGATCCGAGAGGTTATCACTATAAATCAACAATTTATTTGTGGAACTATATCGGTAATTCTGATAAAAAAGATTTAGATCGATTTTTATTCTATTCTGACGCTGCAATTGAAAAGGCTAATATCTTTATTAATGACCCAAAGAATGAAGAAATTGCAAAGTTTATTTTAGGCAGCAGTTACGGTTATCGTGCAATTGCCTTCGGAAAAAGCGAAAAATATTTAGACATGATTTGGGCGAGCAAAAAATCAAGTTCGTATTTAACCGATGTAATTGAATTAAATAATCAAAATTATGATGCTTACCTTGGACTCGGATTATTTAAGTTTGCACTTAGTAAAGTTCCGGCGGCTTTTAAGTGGGCTTTAAGTACCATCGGGTTCAACGGTGATCAGGAAGAAGGACTTCGGTTTTTAACTTTAGCTTCTGAAAAAGGAAAATTTGCAAAGGTTGAAGCGAAGTTTTATTTAGCTCAAATTTACAGCGAATATTTTAATGAGTATGAAAAGGCTGGAAAAATATTAACACAATTATCAAACGCATTTCCCGGAAATTTACTTTTCTTATATTCTTCAGCAGTTACTGATTTAAAGGATAGATCGTTAAATCAATCAGAACGCCAACTTCTAAAGATTGTTAAAGAAAAAAAATCACCTTTTAAACAGATAACTTCATTCTCATATTTTTTGCTCGGTGATATTAGCTTTCGGAAGAATAATTTTGAGAAGGCAAAACAATTATATATTCAATTCCTTTCATCAACTTTAACAAATGATTATAAAGGGATTGCTTATTATCGATTAGCTGTTTGTCATGAGATGCTTAATGAAAGACCATCAGCAAAAATGTATTTCCAATATGTTAATGAAGGAAATTTATCACTTGATGATGATGTCTATGCAAAACGGAGAGGTGGGATTTTCGCTAACAGAATACTTACCGATGATGAAATGAGTTTAATTCGTTTTTCGAATTTAGTTGAATCAAGAAACTATGATATTGCAGTAGATTCACTCATGCTATTATTGGAGGGGAGTGAAAGTAATGCGATTAAAAGTGAATCAGCATATTGGTTGAGCGAGGCTTTTTTAAGTTTGTCACAGTATGATGAATGTATTGAATATGCAAATAAAGCAATTCAATTTAAAACAGAATCAGAAAGCTGGATTGTCCCTTTTTCATATTATAATATCGCACGTGCCTTTATAGAAATGAAAAATGAAATAAAGTTTGTTGAATTTCTTGAAAAAGCTTCAGGTTTTTCAAATTATGATTACGAAAATAAACTTAAATCGCTGATTTCCGGACTGCGATCAAAAAATGGTGTTTAATGTTTGAATTAATAATTACGTTTGATTGACAATTTTTAAGTAATTATCTAATTTTCGACCTTATTTTGTAGAGAAAAATTGAACTTAGCTGTCTTCGTCTCGGGTAGAGGATCAAACCTCAATGCAATTTTATCCAGTTTTGAACTAAAGCATAAAGCTGTAGTTAAGGTTGTAATTAGTGACAAAAAGAGATGTGGAGCATTTGAGGTTGCGGCTGCTCATTCAATTCCCGCTTATACAGTTTCAGATAGTAATAACCATGGTTATATTGCATTTCAAGATATCACGAAATTACTGATTGAGTTGGAAATTGATTTAATAGTTCTCGCAGGGTTTCTAAAATTAATCCCTATGGAAATAATTAAATCATTCAAAGATAGAATAATAAATATTCATCCGGCATTACTTCCTTTTTTTGGCGGCAAAGGGATGTATGGAATGAATGTACATAAAGCGGTTTTTGATTCTGGGATGAAAATCAGCGGAGCAACAGTTCATTTCGTAAATGAAATTTTCGATAACGGAAAAATCATTTCTCAGGGATGCGTTGATATTTCAAATGCTGATTCCCCTGAAGAAATAGCTCAAAAAGTTCTTTCAGTTGAACATCAATTACTCCCTTATGTAATACTTAAATTCGCTGAAAATAAAATCAAAATAATTGATGATCGGGTAGTAGTAGAAGATTAGTAAAGAGAATTTTGTGAATAAATATGCATTAATAAGTGTTTCTGATAAAAGTAAAATAGTTGAGTTTGCATCTTCCCTCATTTCCAATAATTATCAAATTTTAGCAACCGGAAATACAGCTAAATTACTTGTTAAAAGTGGAGTTGAGTGTATTGAAATTAGTGAATACACCTCTTCACCCGAAGTTTTTGATGGAAGAGTAAAAACTTTACATCCTAAAATTTTTAGCGGGATTTTATTTAGAAGAGAAGTTGAGGAAGATGTCTCTCAAATGGAAGCGCTTGGTTATGGTTCCATCGACATTGTATGTGTGAATTTATATCCCTTTAAACAAACTGCTGAAAAAGTTGGTGTGAGTGATTCTGAACTTATTGAGAATATCGATATTGGTGGTCCAAGTTTAATTAGAGCTGCTGCAAAAAATCACAGTTCAGTATCAGTATTGACAAATCCCCGACAATACGACAGTTTTATCGAAGAACTCAATTCCGGAATGATTTCTTCACAAACAAAAACTAAGTTAGCCGTAGAAGCATTCTCACATACATCTGAATATGATACATTTATTGTGAATACTTTAGAAAAAAGATTTAATTTTCCACAGAAAAGTCTCAGATTAAATTTTCCTCAAACCAAAGTTTTACGATACGGTGAAAACCCTCATCAATCAGCTTCAGTTTATGGAGATTTTTTTTCGTTTTTCTCGATTATCCATGGAAAAGAACTATCTTACAACAACATCCTTGATTTAGTCGCCGCAGTTCAGATTATAGAAGATTTTGACACAACAGTTTGTGCAATCATAAAGCATAATAATCCATGTGGTGTTGCAATATCTGATTCAGCAAGCTCTGCATTTGAGAAAGCATTATCATCTGATCCGGTATCTGCATTTGGGGGCATAGTTGTGTTCAACAAAGAGGTGGATGAAGAAACTGCAGTTAAATTAAATACAATCTTTTTAGAGGTAGTAGTTGCCCCATCTTTTTCTGATTCAGCTCTAACCATACTTATGAAGAAAAAAGATAGAAGGATTTTAAAACAAATTAAAAATATTAAAGGGGAAGAATTAACTTTGCGGTCAATACCGGGGGGAGTTTTAACTCAATCAGCTAATAATAAAATATTTGAAACAGAGTTGAAAACTGTCACGATTAAAGAACCAGAAAGTTCTGAATTAGAAGACCTGAAGTTTGCGTGGACAATTACAAAACATGTAAAATCAAATGCAATAGTTTTAGTTAAAGACTTGCAAACTGTTGGAATCGGAGCCGGACAAGTTTCCCGAATAGATTCTGTAAAAATTGCAATAATGAAAGCAAAGGAATTTGGATTTGATCTCGAAAATTCCGTTGTTGCTTCAGATGCATTTTTCCCTTTTGCAGATGGAATTCAAGCCTTTGCAGAAAATAAAATTAGTGCAGTTATTCAACCGGGTGGTTCTGTTAGAGATAATGAAGTTATTGAAGCTGCAAATAATTCTGGTATTTCGATGATTTTTACCGGTATCAGACACTTTAAACATTAAGAGGAATTATGGGATTTTTTGATTTAATATCATCTGACATTGCGATGGATTTAGGTACCGCTAACACGCTTATTTATGTTAAGGGAAAAGGGATTGTACTGAATGAACCCTCAATAGTTTCGTTTGATAAAAACACTAAAAAAATTATTGCTATCGGTAATAAAGCTAAAGAGATGCAGGGTAAAGAACATAAAGAGATTAAAGTTACAAGACCCATGCGCGATGGTGTTATTGCTGATTTTGAAATTGCTGAAGGAATGATTAGAGCCTTCATCAAGAGAGTAAATGCAGGATTTATGACAAGCAGAAGAATTGTTGTTGCAGTTCCGAGCGGTGTTACTGAAGTTGAAAAAAGAGCTGTAAGAGATAGTGCCGAACATGCAGGAGCAAAAGAAGTTCACTTAGTTGCTGAACCGATGGCGGCTGCAATAGGTATCGGTATTGATGTTGATGCCCCTATTGGAAGTATGATAATTGACATTGGTGGAGGTACTACTGAGATTGCAGTAATTGCGTTATCCGGTATTGTTAATGAAGAATCAATTCGAATTGCAGGTGATGAAATGAATTATGCAATTCAACAATTTTTTAAGAGAAGTCATAACTTGCTTATCGGTGAAAAAACTGCCGAAGCAATTAAATGTGAAGTTGGTTCTGCCGTTCCGTTGAAAGAAGAATTAACTATTAAAGTTAAAGGAAGAGATCTTGTCGGTGGTGTTCCAAAAACCACGGAAGTTTCTTCAGTAGAAATTAGAGAAGCACTTAATGAAGCGGTTTCACAAATTGTTGATGCAGTGAGACAATCACTTGAGAGAACTCCTCCCGAACTTTCTGCAGATATTCTCGATCATGGTGTTATGCTCACCGGTGGTGGCGCATTATTAAAAGGTTTAGATGAGCGTATCAGAATGGAAACCAATCTTCCTGTTCATGTTGCAGAAGATCCGTTAACTGCCGTCGTTCGTGGTGCCGGAAAAATAATTGATAACTTAAATCATTATTCAAGAGTATTAATCCGTAACAGACGATATTGATGTTTCGTTTTATAAGAGAGATTTGGTCGAATTTTAAGGAATATATTGTCCTTGTAATTTTACTTCTCGTCAGTCTTATTTCCTTAACATTAAACGACCATCAGTCTACAAAAAAAATCAGAACGCTTGCCTTTGGTTCTTTCTCGGTAGTTTCTTCACTGATTCATGATTACATTAAAATCTCTGATGTGAAGAGTGAAAATGAATCTTTGAGAAGAAGAAACTCCGAATTAATGTTTGAGATTTCAAAATTGAGAGATTATGGAATCCTTAACACACAACTCAAAAACTTGATTAATCTTCGTGACACACTTCATTATAAACTTTATCCCGGCGCAATAGTTTCTAAAACCTATGCTTCATCTCAGAGTACATTTACAATTAATATTGGCAGCAAAGATAGTATAACTGTCGGTATGCCTGTTCTGAACGGAGATGGTTTTATCGGGTTAATTCATTCTGTATCTGAAGATTATTCTATCGTTAGAAATCTCCATAACTCGAATCTTAAAGTAATCGTAAAAGATGAAAGAAGTAGATTTCAGGGGATTTTAAGGTGGAACGGAAGTTATCTTACTGTTACAAATCTTCCTAAAACAGCAGACATTAATGTTGGAGATAGAATTATAACTTCGGAGCTTAGTTCATTAGTCAGTATTCCTATTCCGGTGGGAATTGTGAAAGAAGTGCTAAATCCCGAAAAAGGTTATTTCAACGATTTAATAATTGAACCATTAGTTGACATTTATGGTGTTGAATATGTATTCGTTTTAGGATTGTCTAAAAAGGTGGTTAATAATAATATTGAGTTGAATTTTTATAGAAATCCTTAGTATGAAATTTGAGCAAATAAAACCTCTCATCTTATTTTTTCCGATTCTACTGGTGCAAATATTTTTTATACCATTAATTTCAATTGAAGGAATTGCTCCCGATTTAATTCTTATGTTGTTAGTTTTCTATACTTTAAAGAATGGGCAGTTATATGGTACAATACTCGGTTTTATTTTCGGTTTGTTTTTCGATTTTATCTCGGGTGGAATTATCGGAAGTATGATGTTCAGTAAAACACTGAGTGGATTTTTAGCTGGATATTTCTTCAACGAAAATAAAATTGATTTACACTTCAATTCATTTTCATACCCTCTTATTGTTCTTTTGGTTTCGATTATTGATTCAATAACTATTTCATTAGTCACAAGTTTTGATATAAACACAAATATTGTCACTCTCTTCTTTTATCAAGGATTATTACCTGGGATATATACGTCTGCACTCTGTTTCTTTATAACTTTCTTTTATCCGAAAAGGAGTTATATATAGTGTCTAAAGTTATACTGAATGATCGAAAGACTATTGTATTTGCAGTTCTCATCGGAGTATTTTTTCTTTTCAGTTTTCGATTATTTCAACTCCAAATAATACAGCAAAAACAGTTCGATGAAAAATCATCCGGCAACAGCATAAAAGCAATTGAGCAGACACCTTTAAGAGGTGTTTTTTATGATCGAGATACTGTTTTGATTGTTGAAAATATTCCTGCTTACACAGTAAGAATTACACCTTCAGATTATGACAAAATTAATAATAAGTTTTTGGAATCAATTCTTGACCTTGATGAGGGTTCTATCGAGAATATTTTATTTAGAAATAAACACTATTCAAAATATATTCCGATCAAAGTAAAAAGAGGAGCTTCATTTGAGGCAATTGGTTGGATAGAAGAGAATCAAGAAAATCTTCCCGGAGTTGATTATATCATTGAGATGCAGCGAAATTATCCGGCAGGTATAATGGCTTCTCATGCATTTGGTTACTCAAAAGAAATTTCACCACAACAACTTAAAAAAGAAAAAGATTATTATGCCCCGGGGGATGTTATTGGTTCTAACGGATTGGAAAAATCTTATGAAAAAATATTGAGGGGTGAAAAAGGTTATAACTTTATTCTTGTTGATTCCAGAAGAAGAGAAGTTGGGAAATTCAAAGATGGTTCACAAGATATCCCTTCAATAAAAGGAAAAGATCTTGCACTCACATTTGATGTTGATGTTCAAAGAATTGCAGAGCAAGAATTTAAAGGTAAGAGTGGAGCAGCAGTGGCAATTGAACCCTCAACCGGCGAAATAATTGCAATGGCAAGTGGACCGGATTATGATCTTAATCAATTTTCTTATGTTACCTCGCGTGAATATCTTCAGCAGTTATTTTCTAACCCATTAAAACCCCAATTTAATAGGGCTACTATGGGAGCGCACCCTCCCGGTTCTACTTTCAAAATATTATGTGCTTTAGCTGGACTAGAACTTGGAGTTATAACAGAAAAAAGTATTATTAATTGCAGCGGTGGTTTTACTTTTGGTAGATTCTTCAAATGTCATGGCGCTCACGGAGCAACTGATATTTATAGAGCAATTGAAAAATCGTGTAATGTTTTTTTCTATCAATTAATATTTAAAATCGGATTAAATCGACTTGCTGATTTTGCCAATAAATTCGGTTTAGGTGTAAAAACTGATGTTGATCTTGGAGAAGAATCTAAAGGTTTAATCCCCAGAACAGATTATTATGAAAAAGTATACGGAAAGAATTGGCCTCAAGGTATTTTAGTAAGTCTCGGTATTGGACAGGGAGAAGTAAATGTTACTCCTTTGCAATTGGCTTATTATACTGCATTAGTCGCAAATAATGGAATTTCTTATACCCCTCATTTTGTACGTGGCTATTTTGATGAGCATAAAAAACTTCATCGGATTGAACACAAAAAAGTTGATACAAAAGTAAGTCAAAAATCATTTGATATTGTAAAGAAGGGGATGTTTCTCGTAGTAAATGGGGCGGGTACAGCTACTAATGTAAGGCTGCCAGAGGTTCATGTTGCAGGGAAAACAGGGACTGCACAAAATCCGCATGGTAAAGATCACGCACTTTTTATTGGTTTCGCCCCTTATGAAAATCCGCAGATTGCAGTTGCTGTTCTAGTTGAAAATGTGGGATTCGGATCAACTCATGCAGCACCAATTGCAAAAAAAATGATTGAAGAGTATATGAAAAAGAAAGGTTTAATAACTAACCGCTCCACCACTCCCGTTGCGGTTATAGAGGTCCCAGAAATTGAGGATTGATTATAAACTAAAGGACAAATTTGATTTCACTCTTTTTTTTACTGCTATAGTATTAGTTGTTATTGGATTGTTTGCTATTTATAGTTCTACAGTGAGTAATCCATTAGGCAAAGGGAATTTTGAGAAACAACTTTTTGCTTTAGGAGTTGGAATAATTGTTTTCTTCTTTGTTTATTTATTGCCGACAAAGTTTTTTAGAATGATTACCATCCCTTCCTATTTATTTTCAATTCTTCTATTGGTTGTTGTATTAATTATCGGAAAAAGTGCCGGTGGGGCAAAGAGTTGGATCGCTTTTGCCGGTTTCAGTTTTCAACCTTCGGAACTTGCTAAACTGGCAACTGTTATGATGCTTTCACATTACCTTTCAAGACAAAATATTGACTTAGAAAACTTGAAAGATATCTTTATCGTATTGTTTCTTGGTTTACTACCTGTTGGTTTGATTATGTTAGAACCGGACCTTGGTAGCTCATTTGTTTTTTTCGGTATGATACTAACTTTACTATTTTGGTCGGGAATAAGTCTATTTGGAATGTTTGTTGTTTTAGCTCCAGCGTTCGTCTCAATTGCCTCTATCTTTGGTTTTTACTATATGTTGATTTCCATTCTTTTTGTAATAGCTCTTTTAATTTATTTTAAGAGAGATATTTTTCTGAGCGGTTCAATATTAGGTTTTAACATTGCATCAGGATTTTTTGTCGATTATGTTTATGATATACTTAGTCCGCATCAACAGAAAAGAATTCAGTCATTCATTGATCCTATGGCTGATCCGCTTGGTTCAGGTTACAATGCAATTCAGGCTAAAGTAGCAATTGGTTCCGGTGGTTTTTTGGGAAAAGGTTTTTTATCCGGTAATCAGACACAGTTGCAATTTATTCCTGAGCAATGGACTGATTTTATTTATTGTGTAATTGGAGAGGAATTTGGATTTATTGGAAGTATAATTGTATTAGCTCTTTTCCTATTTTTATTTGTCAGAATTTTAAGAATCGCTTCAATGGCAAAAGAAAATTTTTTAAGTATGGTAATCGTTGGGATTTTATCGGTCTATTTTGTTCACTTTCTAATAAATATCGGAATGGCAATTGGATTAATGCCAGTAATTGGAATTCCATTACCTTTTATTAGTTATGGCGGAAGTTCGCTTCTTGTCAATATGGCTATGCTCGGAATTGTTCTAAATATTTATCGAACACGAAAAAATTATACATAAGAGGCTGAGATGATTTTATCTGATAAAAAAATTTTAGAGGAAATTGCAACAGGCAATATTGTAATCGAACCTTTTGAAAGAGAAAATTTAGGTACAAATAGTTACGATGTTCGTTTAGGTAAATGGCTATCTGTTTATGAAGATGATATTCTTGATGCAAAAGAAGATAACGAAATTCTAACTTTTGAAATTCCTGATGAAGGTTATATTCTGCTTCCGTCCAAACTTTATCTTGGTGTTACTTATGAATATACCGAAACAAGAAATTACGTCCCTTTCTTAGAAGGTAAGTCAAGCGTTGGTCGCTTAGGAATTGACATCCATGCAACAGCCGGAAAAGGGGATGAAGGGTTTTGCAATACATGGACATTGGAAATTTCAGTAAAACAACCAGTCAGAATTTACAAATTTATGCCAATCGGACAATTAATCTATTTCGAAATTTCCGGTGAAATTGCCACTCATTATAATTCAAAAGTAAATGCAAAGTATAATGAAAAAACTATATATCCGGTTAAGTCAATGATGTTTAGGAATTTTAAACAATGATTAGTGCACAAACAAAGCTTGTTACTCAATTCAATCAAAATAAACATATTTGTGTTGGACTTGATCCAGATAAATCAAAATTTCCTTTATCTGTTTTAACTTCCGATAATCCGGTTTTTCAATTCAATAAAGAAATTATCGATGCAACAAAGGATTTAGCATTAGGTTACAAGCTGAATTTTGCCTTCTTCGAATCTGAAGGGATTAAGGGAATTGACACTTTGTATAAAACTATTGAATATATTGGACAAAATCATTTTATAATTGGTGATGCCAAAAGAGGAGACATTGGCAATACAGCAGAAAAATATGCTCATTCGTTATTTAACGAGTTTAAAGTTGATGCTTCTACCTTACATCCGTATATGGGATTTGATTCGATTAAACCATTTTTAATTTATTCAGATAAATTAAATTTTATATTGGTCCTTACATCAAATCCGGGTGCAGTTGATTTCGAGAAAATTCGTTTGGAGAACAACAAATTCCTTTATCAAGAAGTTCTGAACAAAGTTATAAAATGGAATGAAAACGCCAATCTCGGAATTGTTTTTGGCGCAACCCAAATAACCGAATTGGAAGAAAATATATCTTCATTTGAAAAACTTCCAGTTTTATTGCCGGGTGTAGGGGCACAAGGTGGAAGCCTTGAAGAAGTAGTTAAACTATTTTCACAACATAAGAATAATCGTTTCATTATTAATTCAAGTCGCGGAATAATCTACAAAAGCAAGGAGAATGACTTTGCAGAAAAAGCGCGAATTGAAATTATCAAACTGAACCAAACTGTTTTGGAAAATAAAATATAATTCCTTTTCTTCTTTTGGTTTATGAATTGAATTACTAATTTTAATAAGTAATTTTATAAGATTATGATGAAAAATCAAAAAGAACCGGAAAGTAGTACACAACCCAATTTATTCAACGATGACCGATTTCAGCCGTTATTTCCAGCGGTAATTTTATTTGATGAGATCCCAACCGATATATCACTTCCGGAACTAATTCTACTTGACAGCAAAATTGAAAATTCATCTTTATCACTCACATTCAAAAATTGTAATGATGGTTACATAGATATTTACTTACTAAACAATGGGAAAAAAGTAGATCTTTTCTATCATTGTAATAAAAGGGTAGTTGTATTCAATAATATCCGGTTTGCGGATTTAAATAATTATGAAGTCTTTTATCTTAAAGGGAAAAGGAAGTCTATAATTACGAAAATTCAGTTAAACCGTGAAAAACTGGGGAGTTATCATGATTATGCAAACTAAAATTCCGGAAAAGTTTCTATATGAAATTTGGAAGAATCAAAATATCCATAAAGAAATATTCACTGCTTGCGGCGAAATGATTTCTGTTTTTGAACCCGGAACTGAGAACACAGATAATGGCGGTCCTGATTTCCTGAATGCCAGAATTAAAATCGGTAATATCACTTATGTTGGTGATGTTGAAATTGATAATCTTCATTCCGATTGGAAAACTCACGGGCACAATATAAATAAACGCTATAATAAAGTTATACTTCATGCTGTCCTCTCATGCGATCCAAACAGTAAATTTGTTTATACACAAGAAGGAAGAAAGGTTCCTACCGTATGTTTCGATTCTTTTTTGGAAGAAGGAATCAATGCCTCACTTAGGAAAGCAATTGTAAGTGAACGGGAAAATAAAACAAATAAAATACCCTGTCACGAAATTGCTTCAACTGCTGATGAAAAAATAAAAATAGATTTCTTATTTGAACTGGGCATCGAAAGATTTAAAAAAAAATGTGAACGGATGGTTCATCGATTAAAAGAACTATTGTATCTCTCCGACTTGCATTTGAAAGAACCTGTTGTTAGATATGAAATCCCTCCAAATTATTATGATAAAACATTCACTGTTGCCGAATTAAACAAACGGGAAATTTGGGAACAACTTTTTTATGAGGAGATATTTGAAGCTCTCGGTTATTCTCAGAATAAAACTATAATGATGAAACTTGCACAAAGTGCAAACATTGAGATATTAAGAAGTCTAACTGTAAATGAAAATGTTAACTTAGCATACGAATCAATTTTGTTTAATATTGCTGGTCTGGTGCCGGATGTAATAAATCTGCCAGGTGACGAAGCCTCTGAATACACAAAAGAAATTGTGAAAATATGGAGTAATCTACGAGGTTCTTATGATGGTAGAATTTATACTGAGCATGATTGGCATTTTTTCAGACTTCGTCCATTAAATTTTCCAACATTACGAATCGCAGGCGGTGCACGTATTGCCGACAAAATATTGAATCATAATTTAATCAGTGTGTTGGTTAAAAAGTTTACAGAAATCCACAATCATACTGTACTTTCGAATTCTGTTAAAAGTTTATTAATAATCAAAGCTGATGGTTATTGGTCTAAGCATTATGTTTTTGATAAAGAAACTCCTGAAGATATACATTATTTTATTGGAAGCAGTAGGGCTGATGAAATATATATCAACGTAATACTTCCATTTATGTATATCTATTTCGATTTATTCGGAAAGAAATCACTTGCTCAAAAAGTTTTAAAAATATTCGGTCAGGTAAGTATAAATGCTGAGAATAGTTTAGTAACTGAAATTGCTGAGTCACTATCATTACATAATGCATGGAAAAGGACGGTGATATATCAGGGTATGATTGAATTATTTAGATCATATTGCACAAAGCAGCGATGTCTCGATTGTAGAATTGGAACTAAAGTATTTGGTTAGTTATAGCTCTGAACAATCAAGATTTTTTGAGGTCAGTTGAGGTAATAATTTTCGGATATAATCTGATTATGAGTGACTTCTTATAATTCGATTATCAAATCATACTTTACAAAAATCATAAATATTAATAATTACTTATCGACATTTTTCATGAAAAATGATGGGGTCAGTCCGGTATATTTTTGAAATGCTTGAGCAAAAGAAATTCTATTATTAAATCCGGAAAGTTGAGCAATTCCGTTAAGATTTAAGTTATTGTTTTCTCCTTCCGTAATAATCCTAATGGCTTCTTTAATTCTATAGTTATTAATGTAGGTTGAGAAATTAATTTTGTAAACAGAATTAATTGCTTTTGAAAGATATGTTCTATTAGTCTTTAATTTATTAGCTATATCTTTAATGTTTGTTCCCGGGTCCAGGTGTATCTTTTCATTTATTACTAAATTTTCAAGTTCAGAAACTATTTGTTCTATCCTATCGTTATCCAATTCCTTATTATCGATGTAATTTATTTCTTCCGCATCTAAGTCGTCTTCAAACTTATCATTATTGGGTTCCTCGGTTTCTTCACTATAAATATTTTCAGCTATTAAATGTGGTTTCCCTTTAATGTTAATATTTGCAGCTTCAATACTTTTTGAAACCAATTTAATATTCGACCTTCTTAATTTTACAAATAAGTATGTTATGGAAAATAATGACAAGGTAATTATTGATAGAATTATATATAACAGAATCTGCTGTTTTTTTAGATTCTCAATCTCTCCTTTGTACTCGTTGTAATTATGCTCCGCAAAAGTATTCATATATCTTGCTTGATAGAAAATCGAATCGGCTCTGTTCTTAGTTTCAAGCAAAAGTGTCATATAATAATTACCGTTTTTATAATCGTGTAACTCATTATATGTTTTTGATAAACCTTCGTATATAATTAATTCGGTGTGAATATCCGGATCTTTACTTTCTAAATCTTGAGCAAGATTGAAGTAATATAAAGCGGAATCAAATTGTGACGTTTTAAAACAAAGAATTCCTTTTAATGCATAAATTCCGGGTAACTCGGTAGTTTGTTTGTATCGTTCACTAAATAATTTACCCAGGTTAAAATACTCTTCGGCTTTTTTAAATTTATTCTGTTTTATCGAAATATCGAGCAATTTTCTATATATGTAGGCAAGTCCCAGCGTATCGGAATGTAACATTTTAATTGATTTAAAATAACTTATTGAATTAAGAAAATAATTTTCAGCTTCTTCAAAACGGTTTTGTTTTATTCTAATTAAGCCGAGATTATTGTTCATTACAACATAATTTACTCCATTCCGTTTAACTTTTGCATTTTCCAAAATTTCCCGGAAAAGTTTTTCTGCTTCATCATATTGTCCGGCATAATAATGCATAGAACCGATTAATTCATTTATACCATTGAACTCTTCTAACAAATTATGCCGTATAAAAATATCTTTAGCGCTCAAAGCATAAATCATCGCTGAATCTGTCACTGAAGCATCTCTGAAAGCCATTGATTTAAACTTATATGCAGCACCAAGAAAGTAGTAATTTTTTTCTTTAATAGAAGTTTCAACTGCTTTATTTAATAGTTTAATCTTTTCTGCGTATGGATAGAATCTGTATGAATGAATTAATGTGCTAATGTACAACAATTTGTTTTTGAGTAAGGGCGAAATCTCTAATAATTTATCGCTCAACAATTTTGATGAATCAAAATCAGAGACATACATAAAGAAAATTAACCGATCGAAATCCTTTTGAATATAATTCGGGTCTTTCTCAAAAATCTCTTTGATTAAAGAATCTGCTTCATTTCCAAATTGCCCCATTAGAAACGAATTAATAATAAAGATAAAAAATATCAGTGTTTTCATAAATAGCATTTTATAGTTATCCAAAGTTAAAAAATCAAGAATTAAATCAAACACTCTTAATTATTAAAAAAAATCGTAATCCATCGATAAGATTGGTAAATCTTATCAAAAAACGGCTCTTTTGATGTTAAGATTGGTACATCTTATCTCCTTCACTCTTTACAAATTTTTTAAACGATTTATCTTTGATGCGTAGTTTTTTTTTAATAAAAAAAATAATAAAAATAATTCTATCATTAAAAGGGAGTACTCATGAAACAGTTTCTATTAATTCTCTTATGTGTTTTATATACAAATATTAATTCCCAAACCGATATTCCTGATAAGGATATGTGGGTTACAAACGCAACTGTTAATGCAATTGCTGTTGACGGTGATTATACATATATCGGCGGTAACTTTACTATTGTCGGTCCAAATACAGGCAACGGAGCAAAAATCACAACCACATCAACAACACCTAATCTAAATTTCCCGAAAGTTAATAATACTATTAGTGTTGCTGTTTCTGACGGAAGCGGAGGATGGTATATAGGCGGAAGTTTTACAAAGGTTGGTAATGTCGATATTAATAGAATAGCACATATATTTAGTGACGGTACTGTCAATGAAACATGGAATCCTAATGCAAGCTCTACTGTCAATACAATAGCCATAAACGGGAATGATATTTATGCCGGTGGAGCATTTACAACAATCGGGGGAGAGACAAGAAACAGAATTGCAAAATTAAACAATACAACCGGAGCTGCTGACGGAACATGGAATCCAGATGCGAGCGCTACTGTTAGTACAATAGCCATAAACGGGAATGATATTTATGCCGGTGGAGCATTTACAACAATCGGTGGAGAGACAAGAAACAGAATTGCAAAATTAAACAATACAAACGGAGCTGCTGATGGAACATGGAATCCTAATGCAATCAGTACTGTCAATACAATAGCCATAAGTGGAAGCGATATTTATATCGGTGGAGCATTTATAACAATCGGGGGGGGCTCTTTACAACGTAGCTTAGCACTATTTACCGATAGAGTATTACCCGTTGAGCTGACTTCGTTTATTGCAAAATTAATTAATAACAAAGTAAACCTTAATTGGCAAACGGCAACGGAAGTTGATAATTATGGTTTCCAAGTTCAAAGGACAAAGGATAAAGTACAAAGTAAAAAAGAAAATGAAAGTGAATGGGAAGAAATTGGTTTTGTAAACGGGCATGGGAACAACAACTCTGTAAAAGATTATTCTTTCATTGATAATCTTGCTCTTAATCTTAATCAAAAAATCTACTACCGCTTAAAACAAATAGACAATGACGGCGCTTTTGAATACTCCTCTGTTATAGAAGTAGAGTTAAACAATATACCAACGGAGTTTTCTTTAGAGCAAAATTATCCAAATCCTTTTAATCCTTCCACAGCAGTCAGTTATCAGTTGGCAGTTGACAGTAGAGTAACACTTAAAGTTTATGACATACTCGGGAAAGAAATAACAACATTAGTAAACGAAGTTAAGGAAGCCGGAAATCATCAAGTTAATTTTTCCGCAGAAAATTTAACAAGCGGAGTTTATTTCTATTCGATAAATGCTTCTGCTATTAATGGTGAAAAAAACTTTTCTTCAGTTAAAAAGATGTTGTTACTTAAGTAACAAATAATATTAAAATGAAAAAGAATATCTATATGAAATATTTACAATTAACAAAAAGAATTCGCGGAATAAATATTAGCTCAGACACAATAATTATTTCTGCATATCTCTTTTTCATTTTGGCAATACTTCATTTCGTCTTTTATGCAGCTTATGACATTTATATTCACAGAATAAATTCAAGCGGTCTAATTTAATAGAAATTTAAGGTATAAATAAAATTTTTCAATAAATTAATTATGAGGTTAATGATGAAGAAATTACTAATTCATATATTTATCGTGGTACTGATTTCCCTCCAATTAAAAGCACAGTCTTCCGATTTGGGATTTGAAGGGCAGGACGAGCTTACAAAAAGCTGGACAGAAAATGGAATTGATTGGTATTTAGCAGGATACGCTTCTATTATTGGCTTGAGTGCACATTCCGGTTCTAAGCATGCGAGAATATGGTTGAGCGGTGACTATTTAGAGAGTAACCATAAAATTAACGTCAATTCTTTATGGATTTATGGAAATTATAATGAGGCATATATAGATATTAAAGGTTATGACTCGGACGGAACACTTATTAAATCTCAAACATTTTATATCCCCTCCTTTATCGGTGGCTACGTGCAAATCAACTTAACAGACTTCACATCAATTTCTAAACTTGTTTTTGAATTTGATGACTCTGGATCCAATTTATTATATGTAGATGATATAAATTATACAGATTTGGAACCTCCGCCGGTTACAACTAATTTTTCAGCAGATTTAACTTCATTGCAATTTTACCGTTGTGAGATTCCTTACCCGGGACAGTATACAGTAAATGATTGGGTACTGCAATCAAGTACTTTATATAAATATGCTGTCCAGCAGTTTACAGTTTCAGTTGCAGGAACTTATACAATACAAACAACGGAGGGTATCTACGATCCCATGCTTTTTATTTACGGTGGCTCATTTGATCCTAGTTCACCGAAATATGACGGAATTGTTGCTAATGATGATATTGATTTTTCGACCTATGCGTCTTTAATTACATGGGATTTTGACGAAGGACTATATACTATAATAGTTACCTCATATAATCCGAACGATGCCGGGACACAAAACTTCCAAGTTGTTGGACCGGCTGCAATAATTATTGCATCAACAGCTGCCCCTACTGCTCAGGCCACGAATATTATCTTTAGTAATTTACAGTTAACTCAAATGGATATTTCCTTTTCAATTGGAGATGGTGTAAAACGAGCGGTATTTGTCAAAGAAGGTTCCGGTACAATTACAAATCCAACCGATAATGCGACTTATACTGCCATTAGTGATTGGAGTTCGAAAGGAACACAGCTAGGCACATCAGGATATTACTGTGTTTATAATGGTCCGGAGAATAGTTTTACTATTACAAATATACAAGAGAGCACCTTATTTACAGTACAGGTTTTTGAATATAACGGAACACCGGGAGCTGAAAAATATCTTTTAACTACGGCAACTGGTAATCCCAACAATCAAACATCACTACCTGTCGAACTAACCTCATTCACGGCTTCATCTCTGGATAACAAAGTTAATCTCAACTGGCAAACAGCAACGGAGGTTGATAATTACGGGTTTGTTGTGGAAAGAAGTAAGAGTTCAGAAGTCAGAAGTCAGAAAGAACAGAATAGTTGGGAAGAAATTGGCTTTGTTAACGGGCACGGTAACAGCAACTCACCCAAAAATTATTCTTTTTTTGATGAAGATGTTACCTCCGGTAAATATTTATACCGCTTAAAGCAAATAGATAACGATGGCGATTTTGAATATTCCCCTATTGTTGAAGTTGAGATAAACAATATTCCAACGCAAATTTCTTTGGAGCAGAATTATCCTAATCCTTTTAATCCTTCTACAGTTATCAGCTTTCAGTTGCCGGTTGAAAGTAAAGTATTATTAAAGGTTTATGACATACTCGGAAAAGAAATAACAACATTAATTAATGAAGTTAAAGAAGCCGGAAATCATCAAGTTAATTTTTCGGGAGAAGGATTAACAAGTGGAGTTTATTTCTATTCTCTAAGAATCTCTCAACTCAATGGTGAAAAAAACTTTACGAATTTAAAAAAGATGTTACTTCTTAGGTAACTAAGTAAAATTAGAATGAGAGAGAATATCTATATGAAATATTTACAAATAATAAAAAAAATACGCAGTATAAATATTGGCTCAGACACAATAATTATTTCTGCATATCTCTTTTTCATTTTCGCAATACTTTATTATCTCTTTTTCATGACAGAAAAGTAATAATTAATAACAATTACATAAATAAAGGATTACAAATGGATAAAAACTTAAACCTTAACAATTGGACAATTTTTCAAGGTGATTATCAGGTAGATGAAGATTATGAAAAAGCATTTAAGGCTGCAACTTTGAAAGAAAAAACATTTAATAATATAATGTTATTTCTCTTCTTCTTATGCGGTTCGGCAATCATTTTATTTTCAAGTATGTTGGTCAGTAAAATTTAGTATTGAAAATCACGGATAGAAACGTGACATAGTGCTTTGGTTGTAATTCTCATCCCAAGGGCAATATTGTCAACTAAAGAATAAATAATTCTAATGTGGTTAAAGCCTTTATGTTTTGTTCTGATAAGTTGGTTGATAAAAGTCAACAGAAATTACCGTCGTCTTTGAGCGACTGGTTAAAACACTAAAAGTAAAACGGCTTTAGCCAGGAAGCAATTAACTATTAACACAAATTAATAACCTAACAACCATTCAAAGGAGTAACTATATGAACACTTTCAACTGGACACCGGCAAACGGAGACTACATCCCAAGCGAAGATGATTGCACAAAAAAACATGCCCGGGTTTTAAAAAGAGAAAAAATTAAAGTTTTTGCTTTAATGGCAGCAGCTTCTACTTCTGTTACCGCTGTTTTTTTGGTTATGCTGAATCTAATTGCTAAGGTTTAGTTTTTCACTTTAATTGTTGCAGAAGGATAATAAGTGTCTATTACATTTTCTTAAAAAATTACTAAAAAAGTATTTTATCATTAAAGGAGTTATGTAAAGCAACTTTGAAATAGCAGATATTTATTCATATAGGGTGTCCATCGAAATAAATATTGGTTTTCAAACTTTTCAAAATGTAAGTAAATACATAAACTAAAAGCAATTGGTTAAAAATAAAAAGCCCGAACAATCGGGCTATAATATTTGCGGAAGGGGAGGGATTCCTGCGAAGCAGCCCCTTTGGGGGAACCTAAAGGTAAGGTGTTCCCAAAACAAATTAGTCAGATGATGTTATTGCATTTTAACCAACGATAACCATCAATACTCTTAAAGAAAATTTCTCTATTGATAGCTTCATCTTTGGAATTAAATTCTTCAAAGTAATGTAAAATCCAGGGTCTTCGGTTTTTGGTGTATTTAGATTTTCCAGAATTATGTAAATCCAATCTTTGCTGAAGGTTCGAAGTGAAGCCATAATAATAAGTGTTGGTTTTCAAACTTTTCAAAATGTAAGTGAAATACATAAACTAAAAGCAATTGGTTAAAAATAAAAAGCCCGAACAATCGGGCTATAATATTTGCGGAAGGGGAGGGATTCGAACCCTCGGTACGCTTTCACGCACACACGCTTTCCAGGCGTGCCAGTTAAGCCACTCCTGCACCCGTCCGAAAATTTTTAATCTTAAAACTTAATATAGGTGATTAATATCTCTCTTCAAAAATTCATGCTTTACAAATTTATAACGCTATGCTTATTTGCAAGTTGAGTCATTACCGCAAAGATACTTGTACCGGTATCAGGCAATTTCGATTTAATTTCCATCAAAGGTCGGCTAATTCTGATTTTAATTTTTTGGGAAGGCTTGAAACAATTAGGTTATAAGAATTATCTATCCATTCAGAAACTAATTTCCCGGGGATTCCGGAATCCAATAAAATTGTGTTCCAGTGTTGCTTATTCATGTGATAACCGGGTAATACAGCTTCATATTTTTCCCGGAGTTCAACGGCTTCATCAGGGTCACACTTTACGTTTATACTGAATGGGGGATTGAGATTCATTATCAAGAAAATTTTATTCATAACTTTGTAAACAGGAGAAGTCTCATCGAATGGGAGGCTTTCAGTAACTCCTTTTTTTGATAGACAGTATAAACGTATTTCTTCAATATCCATTTTACTTAAACATATAAATATTATTGGATTTATCAACATCTGGTATTTTTGGATTGCCCAATTCTATTCGAATAATTTCTTCTTTTATATCAAATTCAAAATTATGTTCTGACTTGCTCTTCCAAACAGATGCATTTTCATTAAATAAAAGGGTATCAGCTTTGGTATAAACAGTTAATGAAATTGGTACAGGGATATTTCCTATTTTATTGATACTAATCTTAATTTTATTTTCTGATTTTGTAACAGATTTAATTGCTAAATCAGGTACTCCATATTCGAAAAACCAGGGTTTCCAATACCAGGACAAATCTTCACCAATTTTAGTATTCATCGAGAAAAAGAAATCGTATGGTGTAGGATGTTTCCCTTTCCAGTCATTCATATATTGATGCAATGCAGAATAAAATAGTGAATCACCAATCATATCTTTTAAGAAAAAATATGATAGTGCCGGACGAGTGTAAGCTGCCATTCGATATGATCTTCCACGTAATTGAAATGAGGGAACAATTGGAGGAACTTCCGATTCATTTCCTGCAAAATCATTGTATGCAGCAACATTATTTGCCAATTGATTTCCACCATTTAATTCTTGTAATTCAAAAGGAAGCATTACAGCCCATGATTCATCCATCCACGCATATAATTTTTCATTTGTCCCCATCATAAATGGGAAATATGAATGTGCAATTTCATGCGAAGTTAAACCAACAGTTGCAGCCCGAGAACCAGTTGTTCCATCGTTAACCATCATTGGAAATTCCATACCTCCATCACCGTTATAAATAGTCATATTAGGATAGGGAAATGGATAGGCAGGTGATTTACTCTCAAAAAATTCAATTGCTTCTTTTGAGATTTTTGCAACTTCATAAAAATCTTTTGAATTTTTATTGTAAACAGCACTTATAAAAACACTCTTTAACTCATTATTTTTAGATTTATAAATACAGGCATCCCATAGATAATGACTACTTGTAGCGAATGCAAAATCAGTTACAGATGTAGCTTTAAATTTCCAGGTGTTAAAATTATCAAATTCATTGAATGGATTATTTTCAAGATAATCTTCAGCTTTAATAATATTAACTACAGAGTCGGAAACTTTAGCATTTTTGTATCTGTTTAAAAATGCCGGTTTTAGTAATTCTTCAATGTTTTGAATTTCCCCTGTTGCCCAAACACCAATGTTATTCGGGACTTTAATATTTACTTCGTAATTGTTAAAATCATTATAAAATTCCTGTTCTCCTGTAAACGGTAACAGTTCCCAACCATTAATATCATCATAAACAGCAATCTGTGGATACCAGTACGCAACAAAGAAAGATGTAGAATCATAAACCCCCATCCTAACACGACTACGACTCGGTAAAGTAAATTCCCATGAAACGTTAATCGTGCAATTTGATGAAGGAGCAATTTTACTTTTCGGATAAAGAATTAAATTAGTCCCTTGTAATGAAAACTGATTATCAGAATCAGCCGTACAAACTTCCTTATTGAGTGAAATCTCTATTATGTTTATACCACTATCAATATCTTCTTCGCTTAAACTGAAATTTCTTAGAACACCTTTTTTATATAGGTTTTGATACAACTTCATAACAATCATGTTTAGAGAGTCGGGACTGAGATTATGATAAACAATTTCGGCATTGCCAATAATTGTTTTCTTTTCCGGGACTACTTCAACTTCAATTTTATAATCAGAAAAATTCTGCCAATATTTTACCCCGGGAGTTCCATATAAGCTGCGGGTCTGTTTATCGTAGGCGTTTTTGAAATTGGTTGATAAAAATATTTGTGCATTGATTTGTTGACTAAGAAATAATGTTACGAGAAAAGTACTAAAAAGTAATTTTGCAGAGAGTTTTAGTTTCATAAAGATTCGTTAAATAATGATGTGATTAATCCAATTATTAAATAAAATGTTACTGAGATAACTTACTATAATTATTTATGTAGTTTAATAGATCCCCCACAAGTTCGGAATAACTTGATTCTACTGAATCGATTAAATCCGTTAATTTATCGTCAAGTTTATAAGAATTTTTTATCTCGGAAATTATTGACGGAACACTATTTTGAGATTGCAGTTTGGAAACTATAAATCCAGCTATTTCCGAAGTGGTCGAAATTTTCGATTCTTTTAAAATTACATTTTGTGCAATATATAATTCTTCATAAGAATTTTTAATTTGATCAAGTTGGCGTTTAAGTTCATCTTGAAGAAGTGCATTTTCGATTGCTATTCCTGTACTAGCACCCATTGCACTTAAAAACATTGCATCTTCTTCATTAAAATTACCTGATTTTTTATTCAGTATTTGAAAAACTCCAATTACTTCACCATGTAATCTTTTCATTGGTAGACAGAGTAAATTTCTTGTTACAAATCCGGTTTGTAAATCAACTTTACGGTTAAATTTAGGATGAGAGTAGGGGTCATCAATAATTTGAGCTATACCGGAATCAGCTACTTCACCTGCTATACCTGAATCAATAGGGATACGAATTTCCTTTGTCTCAAGACCAATTCCGGTTCGTGACCACAATTGTTTATTCTGTTTATCAACCAAAAAAAGTGTGGCTCTTTCAGCATTTAATGCTTCCGCAGAAAGCAGTACGATTTGATCAAGAAGATCATCAAAATTTCTGTTAGCATTAAGACTTTTTGAGATTTCAAATAAGATGGAGAGCTTTTTATTCTCATAATGGACATCTTTTTGTGGAAGTGGTTTTTGTTCAACCTTAACTTCTTTATCAAGTATTTTTTGAATTCGAATTGAAAAACCTTCCAACTCAAATGGACGAAGAATAAAATCCCTTATCTTTTGCCCAAAAACAATTTCCTTTGTATCATAGAAATATGAGGAAATTATAACAATCGGAACATCACTCATAAGTTGATGAATTTGATCAACAAATTCTATCTCGGTCATTATTGGTTGAAGAATCTCAATAATTATTAAATCCGGTTTACTTTCGAGCAGAGAACCGAGCGTTCCGCTTGATTTGCTTTTTATTTGAAGTATGTATTCATTTTTTGCAGCAAATGCAAGGTAGAGTGATTGACTTTCGCTACTGTCGGAAAAAGCAATAATCTTCTTTGGAAAATTCATTGTGCCTCTTTTTTTTGCGGAAACTTATAAAAAGAATTAGTGAATTCCAATTAAATAAATTGAAAGAAAATTTCTGACTACGGATTATTTATAATTGATTTGATCTCGAATTCAGAAATTTCGGAATCGGATTTATTTAATCTGTATTGTGAAATTTCTTTAAATAACTCTTCTTTGGAAGAATAATCTTTTAAGTAGAAGATGCGAACATGGTTGCGATGATTGATTATCCAATTAAGAATAGTCTTCATTTTCTCAAGGTCCTCATCTGTCGGGACGAATGAATAATTTATTGTAGCATCGAAATAGTCATCTAAAGATTTATCAAAAAAATCTTCACTGTTCAATAAATATTTTTTTATTACAACTTTTCCTTCGAGAAGTAAAAGATAATCTTTAAAAAAATTGTAACCGGTAACTTCAATTAAGATATTTGCACGATTAATAGGCTCTTGCAATAAAGATGATTTATGAATTTGGTTTAAAATCAATGTGAGAATCTCTTTTATTTCAGCAGCTTTTTCAAATTTTAATTCATCAGAAAAATCTTTCATTTTTTTTAATAATCGGTTTACAGCAGTTTGATGTTTACCATAAAGAAGTTCATATACTTTATAAAGTTCATCGTTATAAATCGATTTATCTCCATTCAAACATGGTGCGGTACAACGACCGATTTCAGCAAGAAAACATCCCCTCTTCTGATTAAATTCTCTCTCATCACATTCACGTAATGAGAATGTTCTATCAATAATTTCAACAATTTTATGAGCTTTTCTTTTCGAGATAAATAAGCCGAAATAATCATCTCCATCGTATACAAAACTATTTGTAATTACCACTTTCGGAAAATCTTTTGTTACATCAAATCGAAGATAATATTTTGAGCTATATTTTTTTAGGAGAGTATTAAATTTAGGTTTATAAGATTTAATCATCTCAGCTTCTAAAAGAAGTGCAGTTAATTCTGAATTTGTTGTTTCAGTTTTAATTCTGCTCGCTTTTAATAATATTTTTTTACTTTTCTTCTGAGTTGAATCAGTTAGATATGATTTAATCCTTTCACGAAGTGACTTAGCTTTCCCGATATAAATCGGTTCCGATTTTGAATTTAAGAAATAGTAAATCCCCGGATTTTCAGGTACAGCAATCAAATCATTATTCATCTTTTTTGATAACTTTGGTTTTGACAATGTCGTTCCTGGCAAATATTGGAATTCGATAAGCTGTTTTACATAATTTATATCAAAATCAGTTTTCAATATTTTAATAAGTTGCTCTAATATTAGCGCAGTTGTCTCAGCATCCCCGGTTGCTCTATGTGCATCAATTAATTTAATATTAAGGTGATGTGCTAAATTTCCCAACGATCTACTTTTTAATTGTGGGAATAAACGTCTTGCAATTTTAAGCGTGCAAAGTTGGAGAGGCTGGAAGTTGTCAATACCGGCTAATCTTAATTCACGTTTAATAAAACTCATGTCGAATTGAAGATTATGTCCGGTAACAATGGAGTCATTCAGAAATTCCGAAATATCGTAGGCAACATCTTCAAAAAAAGGAGCGTCATAAACATCATCATCGGTCAAACCTGTGATGTTAGTTATGTACATTGGAATTGTACGACCCGGATTAATCAGTGAACTATACTGATCAATAATGACATTATTCTGAACTTTAATAATACCTATTTCAATTATATTGTTTGTTGAAGCACTTAAACCGGTTGTTTCAACATCCAGTACAGAATAACATGCTTCATCGGATTGAAGTTCAAGTATTTCGTCAATGTTTGTCATTAGTAAAATATGATTCCATTCAGTTAAGTAAATGCCGGTAAATCAATCTTTTAGTTTACCACTAATTTAGATATATTCAATTTCAAATTATCAGGAATTATGAATACTCTAAATCTTCTATTTATCGGTGATATAATTGGCAAACCGGGGCTTGATTTTGTTCAAACATGGTTGCCAAGTTTAATTCAAAAATACAAAGCTGATGTTGTAATTGCTAATGGTGAAAATGCTTCTGATGGCAAAGGCATAACTTCGAAAGAAGGGGAGCTGTTGTTTAATTTAGGCGTGCATGTAATTACAGGTGGAAATCATACGTGGGATAAATATCAATCTCAAGAATATATCAGAACAGAGCCGAGAGCATTGAGGCCTCTCAATTATCCTAAAGGGGCACATGGTAACGGTTACTATATTTTCAATTCTAAACTCGGAAAAATTGGTGTTATTAACCTACAAGGACGTACTTATATGGCTTCTATTGATTGTCCTTTCAGAACTGCAGATTGGGTTATATCAAAAATTAAAAGCGAAACAAATTTAATATTTTTAGATTTTCACGCAGAAGCCACAGCCGAAAAAATTGCCATGGGGCTCTACCTTGACGGTAAAATAAGTGCTATGGTTGGAACTCATACTCATATTCAAACTTCAGATGAAAAGATATTACCTAAAGGAACTGCTTATATAACTGATGTTGGAATGACAGGTCCCTATAATTCGGTAATTGGAATGAAAGTCCAGGCAGCTATAAATCGTTTCTTGTTCCAAACTCCGCAAAAATATGAAACTGCTGAAGGGGATGTTCACATTGCCGGAATGTTCTTCAAGATGGATATTAAAAGCGGTAAAACAATTGAAGTAGAAAGAATCTTTTTCCCCGATTTTGATAAAACATTGGAGTTAAGTAATGGTGTTAATTGACGGTAAAAAAGTTGCATCAGAAATACGCAACGAGTTGAAATTACAAGTTGATTCATTAAAGAACGATGGAAAACCAGTACCGGGTCTCGTAGCAATTTTAGTGGGTAATAATCCCGCCTCAAAGGTATATGTAAATAGCAAAGCTAAAGCTTGTGATGAAATTGGTTTCAAATCAGCAGTAGAAATATTAGATGAAAATATTGCACAACCCGATTTAATTGAACTAATAAAATCATATAATCAGAATAAAGATTATCACGGGATTTTAGTTCAGCTTCCCTTACCAAAACATATTAATGAAAGTGAAATTATTAATTCAATTTCGCCTTTAAAAGATGTAGATGGTTTTCATCCAATAAGTGTTGGTAATCTTGTTATTGGGAATGATACTTTTGCTCCATGTACACCAGCCGGAATTCAAGAGTTATTAAAACGATATAATATTGAAACAAAAGGAAAACATGTAGTTGTGGTTGGAAGAAGTAATATAGTTGGCAAACCAATTGCAAATATACTTCTTCAGAAGAAAGAAAATGCAAACTCAATTGTTACAATATGCCATTCGGCTGCAGATATTGCTCACTACACAAGACAAGCAGATATTTTAATTGCCGCCATTGGAGTCCCGAATTTTATCAAAAAAGAAATGATAAAACCCGATGTAGTTGTTATTGATGTAGGGATAAACCGTGTTGAAGATAAAAATATATCAAAAGGTTATCGGATTGTTGGTGATGTTGACTATGATAGCGTTGCACCATTAGCCTCTTATATAACCCCTGTACCGGGAGGTGTCGGTCCAATGACAATAGCAATGCTATTAAAAAATACTTTAAAAGCATATAACAATTTAAGATAAAAATTATGAACTCATCAAAAATACAAAAAGTGGTTTCACAAGTATTTATGGAAAAAGCCTTGCGTGATTTTTATTGCCAGGGTGATTCATGTAAGGGCTGGGAAACTAACGTAATTACACAACCAATTGCAGTCAAAAACATTGTTGAGGTTGGAGCAGATAGAATTTCTGCCGGATTAGGTGTCGGTAATCATCTTTCTGAAGTAAGTCTTGCAAGAATGATTGATCATACAATGTTAAAACCTGAAGCTACTCCCGAAGAGATTACGATTCTTTGTAACGAAGCTGCAAAATATCTTTTTGCTTCAGTTTGTATAAATCCTTCTTATGTTAAACTCTGTGCTGATTTGCTAAAAGGGACTAAAGTTAAAGTTTGTACCGTAATCGGATTTCCTCTCGGCTCAACCACAACAAAAATTAAACGTAGCGAGGCAGAAGAGGCTATTGAAAATGGTGCTCAAGAAATAGATATGGTTATTAATATCGGACATTTGAAAGCCGGTGATTATGATTATGTTTTTAACGATGTAAATCAAGTTGTTTTAGCCGCTAAAAGAAAAAGAGTGATTACTAAAGTGATTCTCGAAACAGCTTTACTCGATGATAAAGAAAAAGTAGCTGCCTGTCTGATTTGTAAAAAAGCGGGAGCAGATTTTGTTAAAACTTCTACCGGATTTTCAAAAGGTGGTGCAACTGTTGGTGATGTTGCACTTATGAAATATGTGGTTGGCTCTTCAATTGGTGTTAAAGCTTCTGGCGGTATTCGTTCAAAAGAAGATGCTGAAGCTATGATTGCAAGCGGTGCAGATAGAATCGGTGCGAGTGCAAGTGTGAAAATTGTTCTTGGCGAAAAATCTGAATCTACATATTAATTAAAAGGTTTTTTTCAAAAAGAATGATATTAGATATTATCGTAAACAAGAGTGATGATGGATTCACCGCTGAAATACCTTCCTTAAACGGTTGTGAAACATGGAATGCTAATGAAGATTCAGTAATTACTGAAATAGTTCTATTAGCAAAATATTATTTAAACATCTCCGCTGAATCCAAACATAAAATTGATAAAGCCTCAGTAAAAAGTAGTCGATCGAATTATAAACTAATCATTGACAAGAATGTATAGATGAGAACTATTATTACTGAAAGACGTAAAAATAGAATTATAGAAGTTGCAACTCACAGACAACATTCTCTTCACCTGGTGTTGGAAAATATACACGACCCGCATAATGTCAGCGCGATTTTCAGAACTTGTGATGCGGTTGGAATTCCCAAAGTTTCATTAATTTATAATTACGAAAAGTTTCCTAAAATCGGGAAGAAAAGTTCTGCTTCAGCTTTTAAATGGGTTGAAAAGGAAAAATTTAGTTCGGTTGATGAATGTTTTTCAAAACTTAAAAAAGATGGATTTAGAATTTATTCCTCTACTCTTAAACCCAATTCCAAAAATCTCTTCGATCTTGATTTTACCGATAAAACGGCTATCGTAATGGGGAACGAGCACCGTGGCATTTCAGATGAAGCCGCTGATAATGCCGATGAACTTTTTTTTATTCCGATGTTCGGAATGGTTCAAAGTCTTAATGTATCGGTTGCTGCTGCAATAACTCTTTACGAAGCTGCAAGACAAAGAAAACTTAATATGATGTACGATAAATCTGAATTAACAGAAGATATCCTCCGGATAAAAATAAATGAGTGGATAAACAAAAAGTGATTCAAGAGTTTAACCATATAGAAACTGTAAACGGTCAGTTATCTTTACCGGGTGATAAATCAATTTCGCATCGTGCACTGATTTTTTCCGCATTAGCTAAGGGTAAATCGATTATATCAAATCTTTCTTCGGCACAAGATGTAAATTCAACACAAGAAATTTTACATAATTGTGGAATCCATTTTACTTCCGAACAATCAAAAATTTTGGTATTTGGAAAGGGGATATGGGGATTAAATAGACCACAGAAAATTCTCTATGCCGGTAACTCGGGTACAACAGCCCGATTATTATCAGGTTTACTTCCAATGCAAAAATTTGATTCGGTAATTTCTGGTGATGAGTCGTTATCTAAACGACCGATGAAAAGAGTTTCCCAACCTCTTATTAAAATGGGAGCAAAAATAACTCTAACCGATGATAATTATTTGCCTCTACAAATTGGAAAATCCAATAACTTGAAAGCAATATCGTATGAATTAGATATCCCGAGTGCGCAAGTTAAAAGTGCAATTTTAATTGCGGGACTTTTTCTTGAAGATGAAACTCAAGTGATTGAAAATGTAGATACTCGAAATCATACTGAAGTGATGTTATCTCTCCCAGTTAAAAAAAATGACCATCAAACAATAATTAGTTCATCAATAAAATATGCACCTGTTCCCCAAGAATATTTCGTCCCGTCTGATATTTCAACGGCTTCTTTTTTTATTGTATTAACATTGTTATTAAAAAACTCTTCGTTGTTAATTAAAAATTGCTCGCTCAATCCTTCACGTACAGGAATATTAAAAGTGTTGAAGCAGATGGGTGCAAATATCGAAATACTGAATAATTTTATTTCAAGTGGTGAAGTTTATGGAGATATTTTGGTTAAGTCGAGTAATCTCGTTAATATCGAAATTGATAGTAATATAATTCCTAACATTATTGATGAAATTCCGATTCTCACAATTGCCGGGATATTTGCAGACGGTAATTTTAAAATAAATGGGGCAAAAGAATTACGTGTAAAAGAATCTGATAGAATTAAATCTATCGTAACAAATATTCAAAAATTAGGATTAAATATTGAAGAGCATGAGGATGGTTTTTCAGTCTTCGGGAATATTCAGAATAAATCAGTTCTCTTCGAGAGTTTTGGTGATCATCGAATTGCCATGGCTTTTTCTATTTTATCTTTAATTTTGGAACAAGGTGGGAAAATCAATAATTTTGAATGCATTAAGATTTCTAATCCACAATTTATTGAACAACTAAACCAAATAATCGGGTGATGTATGGCTGATGTAAAACTTGTAAATGTTAATAAGATTTATGAAGGTGGAAATAGTGCTGTTAAAGATGTTAACATTGAAATTAAGGATAAAGAATTTGTTGTACTTGTTGGTCCCTCCGGATGCGGCAAATCTACTACACTCAGAATGATTGCGGGTTTAGAGGAAATATCCAAAGGAGAACTTTATATTGACAACAAACTCGTTAATGATGTTTCCCCAAAAGATCGTGATATCGCAATGGTTTTCCAAAACTACGCCCTATATCCGCACATGACTGTATTTGATAATATGGCTTTTGGTCTAAAACTTAGAAAATTTTCGAAAGATGAAATTTCTAAACGAGTAAATGATGCGGCAAAAATTTTAAGTCTTGAAGATTATTTACATCGCAAACCAAAAGCACTTTCCGGAGGACAAAGACAACGTGTTGCGGTTGGAAGAGCGATAGTAAGAAAACCAAAAGTATTTTTGTTTGATGAACCTTTAAGTAATCTTGATGCAAAACTTCGAGTTCAAATGAGAACAGAAATATCAAAATTACATCAACGCCTTGAAGCAACTATGATTTACGTTACCCATGATCAAACTGAAGCTATGACGATGGGGGATAAAATTGTTGTGATGAAAGATGGAATTGTTCAACAAATTGATGCCCCATTAAATTTATATAATAAACCTGAGAATAAATTTGTTGCTGGATTTATCGGAAGTCCTTCAATGAATTTTGTATGTGGAAAAGTTGTGAAAGCTAATGGACTTAAGTTCATATCTGATAACAATGAATTTATTATCGTATTATCAAATTCACAAGAAAAATTATTACAAAACTATACTGATAAGAGAGTTTGGCTTGGTATTCGTCCGGAGGATATTTATGACTCTTCTACCAAACCTAATAGTGAAACCCTGCACCAACATGAGGTGCTCTTAGAAGTTGTGGAACCAATGGGGAATGAGATATTTTTATATTTTCAATTGGAAGGAACTCAGTTTACATCCCGAATTCCTGCTCGTGAGAAGCCCAAAGTAGGTGTTAAGGAAACTCTCTATTTTGATACAAACAAAATGCACTTCTTCGAACATGAGAGTGAAAAAGCAATTATTTTCACATAAATCTGATATTTGATCTTAATTTTTTAGTTACAACTCTATTATCTGGTGTTCAAAAATATTTATTTCGAGTTGAGTAAATAAAACATTAATAAAATCCATTCCATATTTATTTGAGAATGCGAAATAGCTAAGTTCTCTTTCCTGCAAAATTGCATTTGGAAATACATTCACCAAAACACGATTTATTTGACGGATGGCAGTCTCATATTTTCTTTTCTCTGCATCCATTGCTTTATTTTTAAAATCTTCTATTGTGTTGTAAATTTTTTGTTTATATCTATCGCTTGCTTCTGCTATTGTTTTATCAATTTCGTTAAGTTCGGTTTTTAGTTTCAGCATTGAATTATCAATATCTTTTGAGAGAGCTGAAAAACTTTCTTCAACATTAACGGCAGAAAGATTTTTAATTAACTTAACTATTACTTTTTCATTCCCGATGAATAAATCAGGTATAGTTAAATGATATTTTTCTAAAACAGTTGAGATATTTTTTTCAACTAAAGTTGCAGATGATCTCGGATAAATTATTGGGTCGGGGATATCAAAAAAATTGTAAAGTGGCATTACTTGTGCGAAGTATGCAATCTCGCCGGGACCGGCAATATAAAAACCGGTAGGGAACAGAAAATCCTGACAGATCGGACGCAATAAAACATTTGGGCTAAATGATTCCGGTTTTTCCTCAGCCAATTTTAGTAATTCTTCTTCGGTAAAACGTACACGCTTATTTTTTAATCTGAATGAATTATCTTCAATTGGTTCAACTAAATATCTGCCACCTTCATAATTCATAAAGAGATTTACTGCTCTCACTTTGACTTGAGCATGATAAATTTCTTCGAGCTCTGCACTTACCTGGACAAGCGTTTCAGAATGTTTTCTGAAATTCAGGATTTCATTTCGAAAGATTGGTTTGAGTAGATTTTTTACTTCGGAATCTTGAGGATCAAAAATGACAAGTCCGTAAATGTCAAAGAAGTGAAGTAAAAGTTTTTTGAATGCATACTTAAAAGTGACACCGGGATGATAACAATCGTTAATCAGTTGGAGATTTTTCTCCTTAAATTCTGATTGTCTTAGTAATTTATTTACTTCAGCAATGAATTCATTAATGGATTCTTTAAATTTAATAAACCCTGTGCTTCCTCTATTTTCTTCAATTGGTAGTTGATCAGTATAAGTAACTAATTGAAGATTATTGTTATCATCAATAAAGGAGATTGAGCTAATTTCCTCGAAATCATGATCTTCACTCTCCATCCAAAAAAGTGGAAGGAAATTATAACCGGAATATTTATCGTTTAAAAATCGAGCTAATTTAATTGCAGTAATTGTTTTATAAATTGTGTAAAGTGGACCTCCAAGAATTCCAAGTTGCTGTCCTGTAACTATTACAACTGTATTCTGTTCAGATAAAAGAGAAATGTTTTTTTCTGTTTTCAGGGAGATTTCAATTTCATCATACTGTTTTCTCACAATTTTCGGAAGCTCGCTTCTATGCTGTCGGTTGTAACCGGTCACAGATTGGAAATGAGAATTGAAGTTAGTGGTATCTCTAAAATTTTTATTGAAAAAGCGGCTTACATTTTCGAATTCGTTTAGATAGTCGAGAAATAAATTACTATGTCCGGGTAAATCGCTAAAATTGATAAACATCAGTTATAATCCTTTTAATTCATTGTGGTTCAAAATTAATCAAATTACACCGATTTAAAAAGTAAAGTTATTATGCTATATTGACGATTGAAATAAATGGTTATCACTCACCAATTATTATGAATCTCATTAAGAACAAACTATAAAGAATTGTGTGTCACGCATTTTAGAAACAATAAAAATATTTAAAATAGAAGATGTTTTAAATTCCGAGAATAAATTTAAATTACTCTTAAAGTTGATTATAACTTTAGCTCTTGTAATTTATTTAGTCTATTTCTTGGATTTACGTCATTTGGCTTCGCTGGTCAAAAATGGAAATCAAATATTAGTTTCAATAGCATTATTACTGGTCATTGTCAACATTCTGTTTCAATATATTAAATGGAAACGAATAGCGCTACTCTTACTTGATGAAAAAAACAATCGAACCATATTAACTTCATTATTTTACGGATTCACTGCAGGTGTATTTACTCCGGCGCGTATTGGTGAATATGTCGGACGGGGTGTGATATTTAAAGATAAGCCAATGCTGGACATAACATTCGCAACTCTTTTTGATAAAGGGTTCACATTTATTGTCCTCACCGGTTTTGGGTTACTAAGTTTTACTGCATTTTTAATGAAGAAAGAAATTTTAACTTATCCTTTATTAGCCGAGTTGTTCTTAGGGGTTCTCGTATTGATTTCAGCTATCTACATCTTTTTCAAATACGGTTTTTCTCAGAAGTTGAATGGTGTAGTTGCCAAATATGATTCGAAATTTAATTTGATTTCTAAAATACTTTTAATCATACGTGAAGATAAAAGTAACACTATTTACTTATTGATGATCACAATTCTATATTATCTAACTTTTTTAGCACAGTTTTCAATTCTTTTAATTGCGTTTAATGCAAATATTCTTTTTATCGAAGGGATTTGGATTGGATCGATAGTCTTTTTCATAAAAACATTAATTCCATCAATAACTATTGGTGAAATTGGTATTAGAGAAACAATTTCCATGTTAATAGTAACACATTTCGGTATTGCTTCTGAATTAGGTTTCAATGCTGCTTTTTTACTATTCACTTTGAACATAATTATTCCGGCGTTAGTTGGACTCTTCTTTGTAATTAGGTTTAAATATGATTGAAATAATTTTATTAATTCTATTTTTAATTTTGTTATTTCACTATTTGAAATTCCTAAATAGTGTGAGACTTGGGTTAGATCTACTTAGAACTAAAGCAAATCATCGTATTATTGAGTATCCTTCAGTATCGATAATAATACCATTCCGCAATGAAGAAGAAAATATTATTAAGAATATTACAAGCTTGGAAGAACAAGATTACCCGCGAAATAAATATGAAGTTATTTATGTCGATGATGATTCAACAGATCAGTCCTTTGAGTTATTGCAACGAAAGGTTACCAGTCTTAATCGACAAATTTTAAAAATGCCGGAAGGTTTTTCACCAAATTCTCGAAAGAAAAGAGCTATCCGATATGGAATAGAACATTCAGAGGGAGAGATTATTGTTGGAAGTGATGCAGATTGTGAATACAACAAAAACTGGTTAACAACTGTTATTTCAGCTTATGAAAAGAAGACTGGCTTTGTTTCCGCACCCGTCCGTTTTAATTCAAGCGATAAGTTCTTTGATAGAATTCAGCAACTTGAATTTGGTGGATTAGTTTTAACTGGCGCAGGGCTAATAGGGAGCGGAACTCCAATAATTTGTAATGCGGCAAATATATCGTACCGTAGGGAAGTATTTAATCAAGTACTGGGATTTACAGATAATATTGATTTATCCTCGGGAGATGATGAATTTTTAATGCAAAAGATTTTTAAAGAGACAGAGTGGCGAGTAAATTTTTGTCTTTCGGAAGCTGCAGTTGTTAGGACTAATCCGAACAAAACCGTTTCGCAATTTTATCAGCAGCGTAAACGATGGGCAAGCAAAGGTTTCTTTTATAAAAATCCGTTATTGATTTTGAAGTTGATCGGGATATTCTTTTTTTATTTATGTCTAATTGTTCAACTTGTTTTGGGGGCATTTTATAATTCAATTTTCTTTATTTCATTTTTATCCTCGATGATAGCAAAAATGTATTTTGAATTTAACATTTTGCGACATGGATCCGGTTTGGTTTTTGACAAAATCAAACTCACAGATTTTTTAATTGCTGAAATTATCCATCCATTTTATATTTTAATAGCCGGTCTTTCAGGCGTTAATGGGAACTTCATCTGGAAGGATAGGAAATTAAAACGGTAATTGAAATGAAAGCGTTATACGATCCCCCAAAAATTGTTAAGTTAATTTTCAATAAATTTATCTGGAATGCTCCGAAGAATAAAATTCTTTTTACATTCGATGACGGTCCAAATACTGAAACAACTCCAATGATTTTGAAAAAACTAAGTGATTTACATATAAAAGCTGTTTTTTTTTGCGTTGGGACTAATTTATTGAAATTCCCTTCTCTCGTTGATGAGATTGTTTCAGAAGGGCATTTGATAGGGAATCATACATGGAACCACAAAAAGGTAATTGATTTTCAGAATAATGATTTTCAAAATGAAATTGCTAAATTCAATGAGTATATGTTGCAGAAATTTAATCATAAAGTTGAATTGTTTAGACCACCTCACGGGAAAATCAATTTTAAGTTTTATCGAAATGCAAATGCGCATCAACTTAAAGTGATGATGTGGTCATTACTAACTTATGACTATAAAAACGATTTAAAAGTTGTTAAATTTGCGCTTCAAAAATATTTAATTCATAATTCGATAATTGTTATGCATGATAGTGAAAAATCAAAAAATGTAATTTATGATTCTATTGAATGGGCGAATGATATGATTATAGAGAAAAATTTAAATATTGGAAATCCGGCTTCATGTTTGAGTTGATTTTTGCAATAGTTATTGGCTTATACTTTATTCAATCACTGATTTTTATAATCGGAATTCAAAAAACTTTTCCGAAAATTGATACGAATAAATTACCTTCGGCTTCAGTAATTGTTGCATGCCGGAATGAGGAAAATTATATTTTACGTTGTTTATCAGCTTTAAATGAACTTGAGTATCCTGAGGGAAAATTAGAAATCATTATCGTAGATGACAATTCTACTGATCGCACAGGAGTTATTATTGATGAGTTTATTGCCGATAAACCTCTTTTCAGAAAGATAATTACTAAAAAGGAAATTGGGAAGCTCAAGGGAAAAACTAATGCTCTTGCAAATGCTGTTGAGATTGCAAATGGTGAAATAATCTTAACAACTGATGCTGATTGTGCCGTCTCCAAAAATTGGGCAAAAACAATTGTCTCATATTACCAAAAAGATGTTGCAGTTGTTAATGGGTTTACTTCGCAAGAAACTAAAGACTATTTCACAGGGATGCAAAATCTTGATTTCCTTTATTTACTCACAGTCTCATCTGGTACAATAAATCTGAAAAAACCACTCAGTTGTATGGGAAATAATATGTCATATCGTAAATCGGTTTACACTGAAGTTGGTGGTTATGAGAGTATTCCTTTTAGTGTTACTGAAGATTTTAATTTATTAATGGCTATACATGAATTAAAAAAATACAAAATAATTTATCCATTTGATAATGAAGGAATGGTGGTTTCAAAACCATGTAAATCAATAGTTGAACTTTACAATCAAAAGAAGAGATGGGCAGTTGGTGGATTAAAAGCTCCATTGGTAGGTTTCGTGGTTGTTGGTACCGGTTTCCTTACTCATACGATGATTTTACTTTCTCCATTCTTTTTTTCTTCTTCTGCATTCATATTGATTTTTTTTAAGTTGCTTATCGATTTTCAACTTTTGTATTTTGTTACCAAAAAGTTGAGAAATGAAAAATCAATGAAGTATTTTTTTCAGTTTCAGTTATATTATCTATTGTATGTAATTATGTTGCCGATTTCTGTTCTGCTAAGTCAAAAAGTTGTTTGGAAGGGAAGAGAGTATTAATGCTTCTTCTATGTAATTATTATGTGACTTATCGTTGTAATGCTTATTGCGACTTTTGCCATTTCGGAGATCATTCAAAATTCAAAAACACTAAGTTTGCTGACCTTAATGATTACCATAATAATGTAAAACAAATTGCTAAACTCGGTGTTAAGTTTTTAGATCTAACAGGTGGTGAACCACTTCTTCACAAAAATATTGTTGAGATGGTGGAGTTTGCCAATTCACTTAAGTTACAAACAAGCATAACAACAAACGGATTACTTTACAATAAATATGCTGAAAGATTAGCAGGTAAAGTTAATCTTCTCCATTTTTCTCTTGATTCTCCAGATGAAGCGATTCATAACAAAATTCGTGGTGTCGATTGTTTCAAATCAGTAATAAATAGTATTGAACTTGCAAAAAGTCTTGGTGAGTTCCCTGACATTTTATTTACTGTGACAAATGAAACTTACGAGTCGCTTCCGGGCATGTATCAATTAGCATTGAAATATAATTTAGTATTAATAGTCAATCCGGTTTTTAGTTACTTTGGTAATCCGGGTTTAAGCGATCATGCAATAGAGTATATTGAAAATTATATTAAAGGGAAGTCACAAATATATTTAAACCAGGCATATCTCGAATTGCGGAAGAATGGTGGTAATAAACGAGAAAAACCGCTTTGTAAGGCTGTCAGTAGAGTAATAGTAATTTCTCCCGATAATGAAATAATTTTACCATGTTACCATTTCGGAAATGAAAAAATCAAAATAGACCGACCGATTAGGGAAATCAGAAGTTCGGAAAGAATTAATGAACTAATGAAAATGGAAGGGCGATTCGATTTTTGTGAAGGTTGTACGGTCAATTGCTATTTTGAACCTTCTTTTGCTTTTCCGACTAATCGTTACGGACTAATTAGTCTTCCTTCTAAAATTAGATATAGTTATCAAAAACTAATTAAACAAAAATTTATTTTCAAGAATAATACCGAACAGGCGAACGTTAAAAAATGAAGTTATACGTTTTTACATCTTTATTATTAATTACTACACTTTTAGGACAAAGTAAATTTGATTTCTTCCCAAATGAATTAAATATTCAACCATTCAACGCTAATGCATTAGAACCTAAATTAGGTTTTCTGCTCCAGACCGGAAAAAATGAACTTCGTTTGGATATTGGCAATACAAGAGAAATATTTCATTATAAAATTAAAGCGAACCGCACATTATCATTCGGTGCCGATTTATTTACATTTACAAAATTGCGCGGTGAAAATGAATTTCACTTTCCGGTAGATGCTATTGATTATCTTTTTGGAATTAATTTTGGTTATAAATCGGTTGATGAAGATTATACTTATGGTTTACGGTTTCGCTTAAGTCACATAAGTGCTCATTTTGTTGATGGACATTATGACAATCCGACAACATCCTGGAAAGAAGGGCGATACCCGAGAGTTTATAGTAGAGAATTCATAGAATTTTTCCCATTTATTCAGATTGACGGATTTAGAAGCTATCTCGGTTTTACTCATCTATTACATGTTGTTCCAAAATCTATTGGAAAGCAGATATATCAGATGGGAATGGAATATTATTTTAGTAATTTTAACTTTTTGAATATTACACCATTTATAGCATTTGACTTTAAACTTTTCAAAATTGAAAAATATGAGGGAAGTAATACCATCAATGGGGGAATCAAATTTGGTAAAATCAATGGTGCTGGATTTAGTATAATGATAAATTATTTTAACGGAAAAAGTATCCATGGTGAGTATTACGATCATAATGAAAAATATACATCTATTGCCTTTAATCTTGACTTTTGACAAATGAGTGAAAATTATAATGACCCGTTTTTTTCTCACGATCAAAAAAATGTTGATTCTGTAATTCCATCAGAGAAAACAAAGTTTTTTATTCCTTTAGTTTTGTTTATTGTTACATTCTTTACAACAACATTAGCCGGAGCAGAATGGATCAGAGGTTTTGGGACAAGGTTTGAATTTTCTGAACTGATGATGGGGTTACCATATTCAATATCAATATTATTTGTTCTTGCAACTCATGAGTTTGGACATTATTTCGCTTCAAAATATCATGGAGTAAAAGCTACTCTACCTTACTTTATTCCATTCCCTTCGCTTGAAGGATTCCTCAATTTCGGAACAATGGGGGCAGTGATAAAAACAAAGCAAGCGATTGGAAATAAAAAAGCTTTGTTCGATATCGGGGTTTCAGGTCCAATTGCAGGTTTTTTTGCAAGTTTATTTATTTTGATTTATGGTTTTTCAAATTTACCACCGCAAGATTATATTTTATCAATTCATCCCGACTATTTTACTGCTGAATATGGTAAAGGCGGGCTTCATTTAGAGTTTGGAACTTCAATATTATATTATATACTAAGTCAGGTTTTTACTTCAGCAAATGATTTTATCCCGCCAATGAATGAAATGTACCATTATCCATATTTGTGTGTTGGTTGGTTTGGATTGTTTGTAACTGCTATGAACCTCATTCCCGTTGGACAATTGGATGGCGGACATATAACGTACGCCATGTTTGGAGAAAAAAATCAGGTCAATATTGCTTCTATATCGATGATTATTCTGTTTATACTTGGTGCAGGTGGAATAGTAACATCTTTACTTGAATTACCTTTTGATTTTGGTTGGAGTGGATGGCTTTTCTGGGCATTAATTTTATATTTTTTTATTAAAGTTAAACATCCTCCGGTGAATGATGATTCGGAAATAGATTTGAAAAGAAAGGTAACCGGATATTTCAGTTATTTTATTTTTATTGTCTCATTTTCTCCATCACCATTTTTAATAACATTTTAAGTAGATGATTTTTTGCCTTTTGAACTAAATTAAGCTAAACCATATTTACACAATGAATAAAAAAATATATATAAGTTTTGTTCTCTTCATTTTAATTTTAAATGGATGTGAACCGGAATTAACAGGGGTAGTTGAAACAACTTATAATTCTTATCGAATTAAATCCCTTACTTCCATCAATCAATACAATTATAATCCTTTAGATACATTTTTAACAATAAATGTTGAATTTGTAACTTTTGATCAAGTTAGTTCTGTATATTCTAATATTTATGGACCGGATCAAAAGAAAATTAATATTGAGAAAATCTTTTTGTATGATAATGGAAATCCCAATAATGCTGATCAAATATCTGGAGATGGTAAGTTCACAAATAGAGTTCCCTTTACAGATGATTTACTAAATGGTAATTATCTAATTGAATATTATGTTTCTGATAAGAGTAACGTAATAAATAAAATTGGTCAAGAAACATTTTTGTATAACAACGGAAGAACAAATATTCCTCCCGTTATCTCTAATTTAACTTCTCCCGACACAATAACTTTAAATTCATCATTTGTGTATGAGTTTTTTTCAGTACAAGTTGAAGATTCAAACGGATTGGGAGATGTAAAAGATGTGTATATCCAATCCTATCGTCCGGATGGAACAACAAGCGGTATTACAACTTCTTTGTATGATGATGGCGGCTTGGTTATAACTCCATCTTCTGGTGATCAAGTTGCCGGAGACGGAATTTATTCTTTAATTGTTTCTCTTCCTCATACAACAACAAAAGGATTATGGAGGTTCGTTTTTAGAGCTATTGACAGAGGGAACAAACTTAGTAATGAAATTTCACACAATATTCTAGTACAATGATTAAAAATATATTCTTATTCTTGATAATTATTTTTTGTTTTAGGGTAAATTCTCAGTTCAAACCAGATTCATATTCTCTGGTAGAACTTAATAACCTTAGTAAAACAACTAACGACGAAACCCCGGCGAGTAACAGTATTAATGATATTTCTTCTCAAGGACAAACGATATGGATTGGTACTTCACGTGGAGTTAGTAAAACTAATGATAATGGTAATAGCTGGATCAATTACTACGGCTCGAATTCATTCGGTACTGAATCTATTGCTTCTTTGCATTACGATGTTTTTAACAATATTGTCTGGACGACTACAGCACATTCGGTAAAAAGGGACGGACAAAACCTACCTGAAGGAAGCGGTATTCGTTTTTCAACTAATAGTGGAGATGACTGGATTTTAGTTCCTCAACCGATTGATGATGAAGGGGATTCTATTTTAACTTATGGCATTAATCAAATCAGAGCTTTGCCAGTTACTGTTGCTATACAAAATATTTCTTATGATATAGTTACAACTAAGAATTATGTCTGGATTACTTCTTTTGCCGGCGGATTGCGTAGATGCAATATTGACAGCCTAATTCTTAATCCAAATCGGAAATGGGATAGAATATTATTACCGTCTGATAAACTTAATTCAATTTCGCCGAATGATACATTGGATTTTACTCTACTTCCGGTAGCAGGTAAATTTGGCAAGGAAGGCAACCTTAATCATAGACTTTTTTCAATTGTGGCAACCAATGACTCAACTGTGTATGTAGGTACTGCAAATGGAATTAATAAAACAACTCAAGCCCTTCTCCCAGCAGATCAAATTTCATGGACGAAATTTAATCATCAAAATCAGTTGGAAGGTATCTCGGGCAATTTTATTGTTGCATTAGATTATAACCGAAATTCAAATACTATTTGGGCAGCATCATGGAAGGCAGAAGATCAGAATGAAGATTATGCTGTAAGTTCTTCAACTGATGGTGGTTCAACCTGGAACGTTTCTTTATTAAATGAAAAAGCACACAACTTTGGATTATTCGGTCAGAAAGTAATTGCAGCAACAGATAATGGGGCATTCCGATCAGCCGAGAATGGCAACGCCTGGATTTTACCGGGGTTGATAAAAGATAATTCGACAAATTTACCTTTGCGTACTTCAATTTTTTATTCAGCACTTTTTACACAGAACAGCGAGTATATTTGGCTGGGAACTACTGATGGTTTAGTTAGAGTAAGCGGTATAAATGATTATTGGAATGATGATTGGAAAATCTTTTTTGCATCTCAACAATTAAATTCAAAAACTGAAACCTATGCTTATCCAAATCCTTTTTCGCCAAAATCGGAAGCAGTAAAAATTAAGTATAATACTTCGGGTGAGACTGCTTCAGTAACCATTCGAATTTTTGATTTTGGGATGAATTATATCCGTACTATTATCCAAAATGGACAGCGGGGAAATAATATCCATCAAATTAATTCTGCTAATTCCGATGACATTAATGGCGTGATAGATTTTTGGGATGGACGGGATCAAAATGGAAATGTCGTTCCGAACGGGGTTTATTTTTATAGGATTGACATAAATTCAAGTGATCCTGTATTTGGTAAAATTATGGTTTTACAGTAAGGTCTTAAATGAGAATTTTCTTTATCATCATTCTACTATTAATAAATTATTCTTTTGCTCAGCAAGGTTTTAACGAGACAAGCGTTGCTCCAGGAACATTCAGCCGTATGGGTTTTGGTCCACGTGGAATTTCATTGGGAAATGCTGCTGGAGCTATAAATAAAGGGAATGTTAATTCATATTACAATCCGGCTCTTTCAGTTTTTCAGAATGATAATTCATTCTCATCCGCATATTCCTTTTTGGGTTTAGATAGATCATTAAACTTTGTAAATTTTACAAGACGTTTTGAATTCTTTTCTGATAAAGATTCGTTAGTTGTTCCGAAAAAACCTCGATCCACTGCAGGAGTTAGTCTCGGTTTAATAAATGCAGGAGTTAGTAAAATTGATGGTAGGGATAATCAAGGTTTCAAAAAAGGTGATTTGTCGACTTCTGAAAATCAGTTTTTCATGGCATTTGCAAATAAATTTTCAGAAAAATTAGCAGTCGGGTTGGGTATTAAATTTTATTATTATAAACTTTATGAAGATATCACCTCAACCGGATTAGGGTTTGATGTTGGAGCAATTTATATGTTTAACCCTCAACTTGTCGTTGGGTTCACTATCTCTGATTTGAATGCAAAGTACAAGTGGGATACTTCACCACTATTTGGTACAGATGGGAGCACATCTGAAAACAAATTCCCTACAACAAAAAAAATATCAGTCAGCTATTATCTTGATGATCCAGATATAATTTTGGCTGCTGAATATGAATTTAATAATATGCATAATAGGTTATTCCGGTTTGGCACTGAATACAAAATCTTTGAATATCTTCAATTAAGAGGGGGAATTGATAATGTTAATATTACAACTACTGATTCTCCTATTCGCCCTTCACTTGGATTTGGATATATACATCAGTTCGGTAAAATTAGTGTAGTGTTTGATTATGCATTTGCTTATGAACCATATTCGCCATCTTCACAACATATAGTTGGATTAAATATTATTTTCTGATGATAGATTTATTGAGAGAAAAATGAACAAATTATTATTAGTATTTTTATTAGGGCTCAATCTTACATTTGGGCAATCTGCCGGAAATTCAGGATTGTCTTTTCTTAAACTCGGTTTTGGTGCACGTAATGTTGCTTTAGGTGAGGCGGGAACATCGATGGCAAATGATGTCACTTCGTTGTTTTATAATTCTTCTCGATTAACCGAAAATTATAAAACAGAAATATTTTTGATGCATAATGAATGGATACAAGGTATCCAAAGTGAAATTTTAGGTATCAAATTTAACTTTCTTGGTTTACCTTTTGGATGTGGTTTTAATTCTACTTCTATTAATGATATAGAAATCAGACAAAAGCCAGGAGAAAGTGAAGGGACAATAAATGCTCACTATGTATTTGGAACTCTTGCAACCGGATATGAAATAGACAGAAGTGTTTCCGTTGGAGTTTCAATCAAATATATTTACGAAGGTATATGGGTTGATGAAGCTAACGGTTGGGGTTTCGATTTTTCCTCGACCTATAAATTTAATGATGATGTACGCATTGTTGCAGCTGTGAGAAATATCGGTGCAATGAATAAACTAAAAAATGAATCTACTAAACTTCCAACTGAATTCAGAATTGGATCATCGTATGATTTATTTTTTCCGTCACAAAAAATTTCTGCCGTAATTGGTGCCGAATTCCAAAAATATATTAATTACGATGATTACCATATATTAATAGGTTCTGAAGTGGTTTATGATAATACTTTCGCAATAAGATTGGGTTATCAAACCATGTACGAAGCCAAAAATATCAGCATGGGTTTCGGTCTTTACTGGGGTGGATTGAATTTCGATTATGCAATGAAACCTTTCAGTTATGATTTGGGAGCCGGACATACATTTTCACTCAAAATGAGT
>Ga0351881_1031_pt1 | contig 43046 bp, 29 predicted proteins | sample BONcelFGM3001E15_FD_206769 | JGI IMG/M metagenome (GOLD analysis project Ga0351881, IMG submission 206769) | Enriched cells from coal bed in the Powder River Basin, Montana, United States - BONCAT cells FGM rep3 HSBNCT.FGM.300.1.E15 ...
ACAAGATGCCGCGTTTCGACGGCCTGGCGGCCCTGGCCCTTTACAAGGAGGCGGGTTTGGACATCCCCTTCATTCTGGTTTCCGGCGCCGTCGGCGAAGAAATCGCCGTGGAAGTCATAAAAGCCGGCGCCCATGACTATATCATGAAGGACAAGATGGCCCGGCTCGTCCCGGCTGTGCAACGGGAACTTCGTGATGCCAGGCTGAGACGGGAACATAAGAAAACCGAGGAAGCGCTTCGGGAGAGCAACGAACGTTACCGCCATCTCTTCGAACTGGAGTCCGACGCCATATTGCTGATCGATAACGAAACCGGACGGATTTTCGAAGCGAACCGCGCGGCAGCGGAGCTTTATGGCTATGGGCGTGAGGAACTGCTGACGAAAAGAAACACGGAGCTATCGGCCGAGTCGGAGGAGACACGGCAAGTGACGGAAGAGACGCCCATTGCGGCTGATCATGTCGTGAAGATTCCCCTTCGCCATCATCGCAAGAAGGATGGAACGATCTTCCCCGTCGAGATCACAGGCCGCTTTTTTTACTGGAAGGATCGTTCCGTTCACATCGCTTCAATCAGGGACATCACCGAGCGCAAACAGGCGGAGCAGGCGCTGCGCGAAAGCGAGGAGCGATATCGAGGCTTGGTGGACGAGTCCTTTGCCGGCGTCTATGTCGTTCAGGACGGCCGGTTCGTGTTTCTGAACGAAAACGCGGCGGCCTTCGCTGGCTATCGGCCGGAGGAACTGGTGGGCCGTGCGTCAGACAGCATCATCCATCCGGAAGACGTGAAAGACACCTTCGAGAAAGTGCGCAGAATGCTCAAGGGGGAGGAGGGAACACCGCACGAATTCAGAGTCGTGGCCAGAGACGGCCGGGTCCGCTGGATCATGGAAATGGTCACGTCCATTCAATATAACGGGAGAAGCGCCATCCTGGGGAATTCCGTGGACGTCACCGGGCGCAAACTTGCCGAGGCGGAACTGAACAGGAGCCGGGTGCTCGAAAAATCCATTCTCGAGTCCGTTCCCCATGGTCTGTTCGGCGTTGAACAACGAAAAATCTTCTTTGCCAACGACGCCATGGAGACCGTCTTCGGCTGGAAGCCGGAAGAGCTGATCGGCCAAAGCACCCGGATCATCTTCAGGAATGAACGGGAATGGGAAGCATACGGCGCCATGCTTTACTCGAGGCTCAAGGACAAGCCCACTTTTGTCTTCGAGTCCGATACGCCTTTTGTCCGCAAGGACGGACGGGAGATCTACTGCCGCATGAGCGTATCGCGCACGGGGGAAGAACTCTCGGAAAGCAGGAGGATCGTGGCAACCTTCGAGGACATCACCGAGCGCAGGCGGATCGAGCAGGACCTGCGTGACGCCGAACAGAGATACCGCAGCATCTTTGAAAACGCCCAGGAAGCCATCTACCGGTCCACGCCGGAGGGCAAAATCATCCTGGCGAACCCCGCCATGGCCAGAATGTTCGGATATGATTCGCCGGAGGAACTTGTGGCCGGCATCCATGACATCGCCCGCCAGCACTATGCGCATCCGGAAGAGCGTGAAAGGATCAAGGAGCAGATTGAGCGGCACGGCTCTGCCGCCAACATTGAAACGCAACATTGCAGAAGGGATGGAAGCCTTTTCTGGGTCTCCATGACGATGCAGGCCATCCGGGACGAGAAGGGGCGACTCCTGTATTATGAGGGCATCGACGAGGACATCACCGACCGCAAGGAGAGCCTCGAAAGATTGAGGAAGGCGCTGGGCGGCACCATTCAGGCCATTTCCATGGCCGTGGAGACGAAAGACCCCTATACGGCGGGCCATCAGCGGCGTACGGCTGACCTGGCGCGGGCCATCGCCACGGAAATGGGCTTTGACGCCGATCAGAGGGACTTCATCCGCATCGCTGCGACGATTCACGATATCGGCAAAATCGCGCTGCCGGCGGAGATCCTGAGCAAACCCACGAAGCTGACAGACATCGAATTCAGCCTGATCAAGACACACGCCCTGCAAGGCTATGAGATCCTCAAGGACATCGAATTTCCCTGGCCGGTGGCCGATGTGGTCCTTCAGCATCACGAGCGCATCGATGGAAGCGGCTACCCCGACGGGCTTAAGGGCGAGGATATTCTGCCGGCGGCGCGGATCCTGTCCGTAGCCGATGTGGTGGAGGCCATCGCCTCGAACCGTCCCTACCGGGCGGCCAACGGGATCGATGATGCGCTCGCTGAAATCTCAAAGAACCGGGGCATTCTCTATGACGCCGACGTCGTGGATGCCTGCCTGACATTGTTTCGGGAAAAAATGTACCATCTGTCCTGATCCGGAAGGGTTGACGTTCCGCTCCGATTTCAGACATGCGTCTCGTGTCACCCGGGCGGAAGGAGAGCCTGTTTTTCAGTTCGCCCTGAAGCGGATTGATGCGGAAAGGGTTGTCGGGATCGTTCGCGCTGAGATCAGGGGCCGCCGCTGTCCTGCTGACGGCCGATCACCCTGTAAATTTTCATTTCTTCAAAATCGCCGTTTACCGCATGATGGCCGATCTCTTCGACCTGCAGGGCGGCTTCACAGGCATGGCGGGTTTTTTCACTGATGAGGATACTGTTCGGCCACGGCTTGCACAATGACTGAAGCCGAAAAACGAAATTGACGGAATCGCCGATGACGGTATAATCCATTTTTTTTTCGAAACCGATATTGCCCACGACCACTTCGCCCGTATGGATGCTGACGCCCATTTCCAGAGTAGATCCAAAGCGTTTCTGCAGGTAGTCGTTGACGTCTTCCATGGATCGCTGCATCTCCAGCGCCGCCGCGACGGCATTGTCCGCGTCCGCCGCCCTTGAAACGGGCGCGCCGAAAAGCGCCAGAAATCCATCCCCCAGATACTTGTCCACGATGCCGTGATGCTTGAAGACGATCTCTCCCATGGCGGCAAAGAAATAGTTCAGGATGGCGACCGTTTTCTGGGGGCCGACTTTGTGGGAAAGGACGGAGTAGCCGCGGATATCGATGTTCAGCAGGGTGATGATCTTGAATTCGTCGATGACGGGCCTCTCTTCCGTGCCGAGCGTAATCTTGTCGATGACTTCCTTGGGCACGAACTTTTGAAACATGTTGCGGATGCCCCGTTCCTTTTCGGCGATGGTGAGCGTTTCACCATAGAGGCGCGCGTTTTCCATGGCAATGCTGACCGTTGTGGCGATCGACTGCAGAAGCTGCAGATCGCCCTGCAGGAATTCTCCCTGGCGCTTGTTGAGCACCTCGATGACACCCAGAACCCTTCCCTGGGAGATCAGCGGGACGCAGAGGACGGAGCGGGTTTCAAAGCCCGTCATACGGTCGAAGTCAGCATGAAAGTATTGGGATTCCTTCACATTCTTCACAAGCATGGCTTCTCCCCTCGCGGCGGCGTAGCCCGCGATTCCCTTTCCGATCTTGAACCGGACGCCCTTGAGGATATCGACATTCATGCCGACGTTGAAGGACATTTTGAATTCCAGTTCATTGCCGTCCAGCAGCAGCAGCGAGCCGGCCTCCACATCCATGAGGACCTGGAGCATGTCCATGGTATGTTTAAGGACCTTGTCCATATCGAACGTCGATGCGGCCAGAGCGCCGCCGATCTGCCTTAGGGTATCCAGTTCCCGGCTCCGCCGGGCGAAGTCGATGAGCAGTTTTTCCCTTTCCATGGCGTGGGACAGGACGTCCGCCATGGTTTCAATCAAGGCGCCCCGCTCTTCGAGGGCGCCCGTCGAAACATTGCACATCACCAGGACGCCCGTGACGCGACCCTCGACTTTCAGAGGCGCCAGCAACGCGTTGCGGGCGCCCTGCTGATGCAGGATCTCTCGATCGACGGGATGGTTCAAAACGCTCGTATCGTGGATAATGAGCGGTTTCTGCTGGGTCATCGCCTTGCCGAAAACGGCGCCGTTGAAAGGATATAAATGCCCCCTGTTGAGGCTGACCGGAATCGAGGCCTGGAAATCCACAATGTGCAGGGATTGCGGATTTTCTTCACTTAAAGTCATGATGACGGCCAGGTCGTAGGCGATCACGTTCCTGATTTCGTTCAGGATGGCATGGAGCAATTCGCTGCTTCGAAAACTCGAGTTGATCACGGCGGACAGGTTCTCCATGGCTTTGAGCTGGGCGGACCGGTCCTCGTTTTCTTTCATGAGGCGGAGGTTGTCGAAGGTGAAGGCGGCATTGCTCAACAGGGGAACCAGGATGTCCACGTCCTCCTGGGTGAAGGGGTTTTCGGCCTTTCTTCTGGAGAGGGTCACGACGCCGATGACATCGTTGATGGTCTTCAAAGGCATACAGATGAAGGATTTGGTCGCGTATTGAGGCCGGGACCGGCGCCCGAAGCGCATATCCGATTCGATATCCTCAACCAGAAGCGGCGCCTTGTTGATGACGGCATGCTTTGCGATACTGTCGGCAAAGGCGATGCGCATCCCCTTGGGGGCCGTATCGCCGAGGCCGATGCTCGTCTCGATGACGAAGGTGTCCCGTTTCGGTTTTTCCAGGATCATGACGGACCCGATGTCCGCATGAGTCAGTTTCAGGGCCCGTTCGAGGGTGATGTAAAGCAGATCTTCCGTATTGAATGTCATGAAACATAAGTCGGACAGCTCTTTTAATGTGGCGATTTCCTCTGTCTTTTTTTCCAGATGCCGGAAGCTGTTTCTCAATTCACGCTCGACGGCCTGAAATGAATTCACGATGCCCTTGAGTTCGTCCTGCGGCTGAAGCGTCCCGGATTGTGGAAAATCATCGGCAAGAATCTTGGAAAAAGTTTTTGCGATACGGCTGACTTCATCGAAGAGCTTGCGCAGTATGAAAAAACCGATGAACGAAAAAAGCAAAAGGACGATGAAGTAAAGGGGAATATGCTCGTCGCTCAGGATGTCGTATTTGACGGCAAAGTACAGAAACCCGGCAATGGGCGCCAGAAAAAAAAGGGCAAAGATGAGGGAAAGCTTATAGTTGAGCCCCTGGCTTGCGACAGAGAAGCGGCTGAACCGCGTCCGAAAATTCATGGAAGCCGTCTCCCAAATCAGGATAAACTCCTGAAGCGTTCGAAAAGGGCCCGCGCCTTATCGAGAAGAAAGATGCGGGCTGCCATTTCGATGCCCCACCGGCGGAGGGAAAGGCCGGATTGGACACCTGTGATTCCTCATGTTGCTGAGGTATAGATGAATCGCCTGCGCCTGTCAACGTGATTCCATGAACATTTGTTTCATCCGGTTTTTGCGTACTTTCTGATTTGAAAAGGTAATACGGCTTCGGGGTGACGAATTTGTGTACACGTGCAAATCCGCAACGTCGGGTTCATCATGACGGCAAGGAATACCGTTTGGAAATCATGCCCCCTCAAGCTGAATACCTTGGAATAGGTCAATGCGATTGGTATCGTATCTTCAGGCCTCTTTGTATGTCTGGTATTGGTCCCGTCCTGCTTGCTTGACCTGATACATGGCGATATCGGCATTTTTCAGGAGGATACCTTCATCTGTACCATCATGGGGATAGACGGCGATGCCGATACTCGTCGTCACAAGGAGTTCGTGGGTGTCGATGAGAAAGGGCTTACGAAAACTCTCAACGATCTTCTGTGCAACCTGGATCACATCTTCCATTCCCTTCAGGTCGGGAAGGATCAGCACAAACTCGTCGCCGCCGAAACGCGCAACGGTATCCCCTTTTCGCAGTGCTGCGCTCAACCGCTCTGCCGCTGCCTTGAGAAGAAGATCTCCCACATCATGGCCCAGGGTGTCATTCACGTCCTTGAAATGATCGAGGTCAAGCATGGTGACGGCAACACCCTTTTGGTTCCTCTTGGCCTGGGCCAGGGCAATACCCAGGCGATCGGAGAAGAGCTTCCGGTTGGGAAGACCCGTCAGGGAATCATGGTAGGCCATTTGCCGGATCTTTTCCTCCGCTTGCTTGCGCTCGGTGATATTCATCGAGTTTCCCAGGATGGCCGGCCGGCCCTCATATAAAATGGACGCGACGGTTTCCATAATCCAGAGGGCTTCTCCCTGTTTCGTGATAATCCTGAATTCATAAGGGGAATTCCCTTCATCAAGCAGCATGGCCCTGGCATTCTGCCTTACCTGTTCCCTGTCTTCCGGGCTGATCAATATGCGCGCATCCCGGCCCAACAGCTCTTCCCTTGTATAGCCTGCAAAGGATGCCGCATTGGCATTAATGAAACGGAACTTGCCGTCCTGCACCACATAAACGCCGGCGATGGATTTTTCAGCAAGCGATTTGTAAGATTCTTGGCTTTGCCGAACGGCCTCCCTGGATCGGTCTGTGGCATAGATAACGCCGGAAAAGATCAAAATCAACAAGCATACGGAAAACGTTGCCAGAATGCCGATCAATTTGTAACTCCTGACATGATTTGTCGGGCTCAGAAGCACAATCGACCATCCGTCACTGTCAATCACCTTCCTGGAAACGAAATAATCATCACCCTCTAAAGTGACTTCCGCACCATCGGCAATTTCCTTTTTCATAACCGCTTCAAAGGGTTTATTGCCGAATTGCCGGGAAGCAATTAATTCTTCCTGTATTGTTTTGTCCAGCGGCCAGAGACTCTTTAGATCCATCGCCGGCTTGCTGGACAGGAAAATGATGCCGTCCGGGCTGACGAGAAAACAATAGGGGTATTTGCTGATAAAGGTCTCCATCTCGTCAAGATCCTTTTTCATCGTGACCACGCCAAGCACTTTACCCAGACGATTCTGAACCGGGCAGCTTGCATAGAAACCCCTCTTTCCGGAGGTAATGCCCATCGCATAATAACGACCGGGTTTGCCCTTGGCCGCTTCCTGAAAATAAGGACGAAAACGATAAGACTTTCCCACAAAGCTGTCCGGATCTTTACGGTTGGAGGATGCCACGGTCATACCATCGGCATCCATCAGGTAGGAGACAGAGGCGTTTAAGGCAGAATTGTATCTGTCTAACGCGCTATTGGCATTTTCGATATTCTGATCCGCCTTAGACGTCAGTGCGGGAGCGATCCATGGAGATCCGGCCAGAGATTTAACGGCCCCTTCAAGGTAATTCAGTGTGGAGGATACGTAGATGGACACGGTTAATGCGGAAGTCTGGTTTTCTCTGATGATTTCCTGCCGGGCGTTATTGCCGAGATGGTCCGTTACGAACCAGCCGAAAACAGCGACAATAAGCAGAAGAATCAACAGTATTGAATAAAAATAACGTCTTCTGTTCATGCGCAAAATCTCTCGATCTGGTAAAGTAACATTACAGTTTACGATTTTGAATCAATCTCCTTCAAAGCTGAAAACCTTCTTCCCTAAATAGCCTCAGGCAGGCATCCACCGCATCTGCGTCATAAAGAATTCCCTTGTTTTTCTCAATCTCTTCCAGCGCCGCATTTAATCCTATGGCCGGACGATAGGGTCTGTGAGAGGCCATGGATTCCACCGCATCGGAAACGGCAAGGATACGCGCCTCCATGATGATCTCATCTCCTTTCAGGCTTCTGGGATAGCCCGATCCGTCCATGCGCTCATGGTGCTGGTAAACGATTTCTGCCAGCGGCCAGGGGGATTCCACATCCCTGAGCATCTCGTACCCTTGCCGGGCATGCTCTTTGATCAGGGAAAACTCGAGCTCCGTCAGCCGGGTGGGCTTGGACAATATCTCCGCGGGGATGGACAGTTTCCCGATGTCATGGATGGAACCCGCCACCCGGATGCCTTCGATTTTCTCATGAGGTAAGCCCATCTCCGTGGCAATGGCGCGGGCAAGGTTCGCGGACCGGACCTGGTGACCGGCCGTATAGGGGTCTCTTGACTCAACTGCCGATACCATGACCTGAATGGTCGTGCCAAACGCCTTTCTGAGACTGTCAAGGGTCGTTTGGAGTTTTTGCTCCGTTCGCTTGCGCTCAGTGATGTCCCTGATGCAGACAAGATTCGCAGAAGCGTTACGAAAAATGATCTTCCCCCCGATGCTTTCCACCCAAATGTGCTTGCCAGTCACCGAACTCAGTTGATATTCAGAAAGAAATCCCATTTTATCGGCCTTGACCGCTTCGAGATCCTCTGCTGCTTTTTGAAAGGAATCGGGGTGTAGATATTCAACCATATTGTGGCCAGTTAACTCTTCAGGCCGCTCGAAATCGATAATCCGTGCCGCCGCCCGGTTGGCGAAAAGGATGAACCCGTCCCAGTTCATGATGATCATTGCGTCGTGCATATAGTCAACCAGGGACTTTGATAGGGATTCACTCTCCCGCAATGCCGCCTCCACCCGTTTGCGCTCGGTGATGTCGCGAACGAAAGCGAGGACGATTCTTTGATCCATGCGTTGAACCACGCTGGTGTTGATCTCAACGGGTACGAGGCGTCCTTCATTGCTGATCAGTTCGATCTCATCCGGGCCGGTGGACTTGCCTTCCATGTTGGCCTGAAGCAACTGGACGGCTATGTTAAGGCTATTTTCCGGAAGGATGTTCAATTCCAGGAAGTTTTTTCCAATCAGCTCTTCACGCCGGTAACCGATGATCTCTTCGCACTTGCGGTTGCCGTAAAGGAAGGTGCCTTCCAGATCGCTCATGTAAACGCCATCCGGGGCATACTCCAGGTAGCTCCTGAACAATTCCTCGCTTTTCCGCAGTCCCTTGGAAGCAAGCTTGACTTCCCTTCTTATAGCTGCTTCCTTCAGCTCCCGTTCAATGGCCGGAACCAGGCGATGCAGGTTGCCCTTCATGACGTAGTCAGAGGCGCCTAATCGCATGCAATCCACCGCCGTCTCCTCACCGATGGCGCCCGACACGATGATGAGGGGAATCTCGATGCCGGTTTCCTTCAGCAGGGCGATCGCGGCAATACCGCTGAATTGCGGCATCCGGTAACCGCACAAAATGATGTCCCAGGATTCATTCTCGAGGGCCTTCCGAAGGGCCACATCCTCTTCCACCCGTTCATACACCGGATCATGGCCGCCCTGCCTGAGCGCACGGACTATCAACAGGGCATCGTCTTCCGAGTCCTCAACGATCAATACCCGCAGAGGCTTTCCCATATTCCTGCTCCCTTACTTTCCCGGCGGCGGCTCATTCCAGAGAAGCCAGTAGAGCCCGAGGTGCTTGATCGCCTCGACGAAGTGTTCAAAGCTGACGGGCTTGCGGACATAGCTGTTGGCCCCAAGACTGTAGCCGTCGATGACGTCCTTCTGTTCCGACGATGAAGTCAGGATGACCACCTGAAGCAGTTTCGTGCGGTCATCCTGACGAATGCGTTTCAGGACTTCCAGGCCGTCAATCTTTGGCAGTTTCAGATCCAGCAGGACAACGACAGGTAGTTCATTCACGTTCCGGCTGGCGTACACGCCCGTGCCGAACAGGTAATCCAGGGCCTCCACACCATCTTTGGCTACAACCACTTTGTTCAGGATATTGTTCTTCTTGAAAGCCCGAAGCGTCAACTCCACATCATCGGGATTATCCTCCACCAGCAAAATAGTTTTCTCTGTCATGATTCCCCCTCCCATCCTAAATGTTTTAACATTCTGAATTTAATCACCTTATGGAACATTTGTAACGCAAAATTATGCGCCGATGGCCTGTGATGGCAATGTGAAGTAAAACGTCGCCCCTTTGCCGATTTCCCCTTCCGCCCAGACCCGACCCCCGTGACGATGGATGATCCGCTGTACCGTCGCCAGCCCGATCCCCGTCCCGGGGAATTCCTCCGTCGTGTGCAGGCGCTGGAAGGCGCCGAACAGCTTGTCCACATAGGCCATGTCAAACCCCACACCGTTGTCCCGGATAAAGTAGATGGTTTTTTCTCCATCCGACTTTCTTATTCCGCCCTCCCCTTCGTCCCCTCCCGCCAGGGGAGGGGAAAATCTGCTATTCACGAGAACATCATCCCCGACGGTTGTGCCGAACTCGATGCGGGGACGTTCCTGCCTGCCCGTGAACTTGAAGGCGTTGTCCAGCAGGTTCGTCAGCGCGATCTGCAACAGGCGACGATCCCCCTGGACGATAACGTCCTTTCTGATAATCATATCCACGGTTTTCCCGGAATCATTTTTCCTGAGAGGATCAGCTATCTCAAGGACCATGCGGCTCAACTCGACGGTTTCACGGTCGAATTCAGAGCGGGACACACGCGAAAGCTTCAGCGTATCGTCGATCAACAGGCCCATGTTCTGCGTCGCCTTGCGGATTCTCTCAAGGTATCGCCTGCCTGTTTCGTCCAGCGGCCTGTCCTGATAGTCTTCGATCAGGGCCTGGCTGAAGCCGTCAATGCCCCGCAGCGGCGACCGCAGATCGTGGGAAACGGAATAGGAAAAAGCCTCCAGTTCCTTGTTGGCGGCTTCCAACTGGGCGGTGCGGTCCATCACCCGCTGCTCCAGCTCGACATTCAATTGAATTATCGTTTGTTCAGCCCGCTTGCGTTCGGTGATATCGCTGACGATATGGACGGCGCCGGCATACTGGCCATCCGCGCTTAAAATCGGATCCACAACGACTTCAAACCAGGCATCGCCGATCTGCAGCTCCATGGTCTCCCGCCGCAGGCTATGTTTCGCACGCAGGATGGGGCATTCGGGGATCGGCTGATTTGTGCAGTGCACGATCTCCCAGCAATGCATGCCGATGAACGTCTCCATCGGATGCCCGAAGATCCTCCCCGCCGCGCTGTTGGAGCGCAGCACACGCTGTCCCTTATCGAGAATCCAAATCGAGTCGCTCGTGGCGTCGAAAGTGGTTTGCCACTCCCGCGCCGTCCGGGCCAGTTCCTCCTCCGCCTCTTTGCTCTGGGTAATGTCCAAGTTGACAATGATCGCGCCCTGCAGGGCGCCCCGGTCATCCAGGACAGGGGCCGTGTAATTGAGGATGACCTTCTTCTTCCCGTCAAAGGCGTCGATTTCAAGCATCTCATCAAGAACCGTCACCCCCTCCCTGATCGTTTGCGCCAGGGCCCAGTCATCCGGTGCGATCTCCTCGCCCGACGGCAAGCGTCGCGCCTTGAAAACGCCATATTCAGATGGGGCGACCTTTGGCTCGGCCCCCCATATTTTCACTCCCGCCGGATTGCCGCGCAGCAGAGTGCCGTCCTTGTCCGCGTACCACAGACCAACCGGAAGAACCTCAAAGATCTTCTGCAGGAGATCCTCGCGCTGTCTCAGCGCCTCCTCCGCCCGCTTGCGCTCGGCGATTTCCCGGTTCAGGCTGTCTATCGAGGTGAGGGAGTCCTTCAGGCTGGCGGCCATCTGATTGCTCTCCGCAGCCAGATCCGCCAGTTCGTCGTTTCCTTCCGCAGCGATGCGGTGATCCAGATCGCCGCCGCCGATGATTTGCACCCCGTCATGAAGGGCGATCAGGCGCTTCGTGACCATGCGGCCTGTAAGCAAAGTATTAATCGTGACGGCCATGCCGCCACCCAGGACGAATAATATAACCAGAAAATATCCCCCGTCCCGTGCTTTTTTTCCTGTCCTTTCGGTTGACTCATCCAGCCTTCGGATGCTGTCCATCAGGGCATAGGCCTTGAGGAAGACCTGGCCGATCAGCCGCAATTCCGCTTCATCGAAGGCGAATGTCATGTCCGCACGGCGCCCCTTTCGCTTACCTTTCTCCAGTACCGCTGTGACCCCGGAGACCGTCGCGTCGAAGTTCTTCTGCGCTTCCTGCAGCAGTGCTTTGTCCTGTGTGGCCGTAAGCCGTTCAGAAGCGGTTTTCATCAGTCCCCGAAGGGTTTCGCTCTTCGCCATCCACTGGATGGCCGCCCGTTCTTCCCGATGCAGCAGATATTCGTCCCGCAATATGACGCGCTCAAAGGCTGTATTCCGCATTTCCGCGATCAGTTTCTCGTTCTGATCGGCCCTGTCGATTTCCAGGAATGACCAGGCAAGGGAAAGGATCGTGAGCATGGCCACAACCAGGGAGATCCAGGTATTGAGCCTCAGTCTTGTTTTGATCTTCATCGCCGCTTCCTTCTACCGGATGATCCGGACCGCTTCCGGCTTGACCGCCCGGAGGCCGTCGACATCAATAAAATCGAGATAGTTTGGCATGTCCCGGCGTTGCGTCAACCGGTTCTTTATGGCCCACCGCGTCTGTTCCTCCAGGCTCACGAGGAGGGCCTGGTCCAGGGTTACCCGGAAATTGTAAATGTCCCATATCTCCTCAAGCAGGGCTTTGTCCGCCTTGATGAATTCGGCCACGAGGCGCCGTGCTTCTTCGGGATGCTGCTTTATAAAGGCCTCCGCCTTGATCAGCGCCCGCAGGAATTTCCGGACGGCCCCGGGATGCCGCTTGACGAAATCCTCCCCCGCGGCCACACAGAAGGCCTCGGTATAGATTGTCTCACCGTAAAAGGTCAGGCCGTTGGTCCCCAGGTCCTTTTGCAGTTGTGTCAGATTGGGATTCCATGATGCGGCGGCATCCACCTTTCCCGTGGCAATGGCTGTGGCCATCTCGTCCGGCTTCAGGTCGATGATTGTAACCTGCTTCCTGTCGATGCCATGGACGATCAGGAAGGTCTCTGCAAAGAAATCGCTCGTCGTGCCCCGCGTGACGGCGATCGTTTTCCCTTTGAGATCGGAGGGCTTTGAAATTCCCCGGTCCCTTCTGGCCACAATGCCTTCATTTCTGTCTGCCGACTGGATCACTGCCAGGATCGCGATCTTCCTGCCGTCCATGACGGCAAACATGATCGGGGTATCCGCTACGGTGGCAATATCCGCTTTTCCCTCAAGCACCGCCTGGAGGGCCGGTTTCCCGAAGGCATGGGGCTGAGGCGTTGCGTCCAGCCCTTCCTCCTTAAAAAGACCCTTCGCAAAGGCGATATGCACAAGAACCGGATTGAAATTGTTCGTATAGGCGATGGTGACCTTCTCCGGCGGGCCGGCCGGCTTATCCGGTTGTTGGCAGGATACGGACAAAAACAGGCAGGACGAAAGAAGAAAAATCCCGGAAATAATCCTCAAGATGAGTTTCTGTTTTTCTCCGACCTTCATAGCCTTTCCCCTTGATCTTTCATCAATCGCTCCTGGAGGTGATTCAGGCCCCTTCAAGCCGGAACCCTTTTTCCCGGAGCAGTCTCAGACAGGCATCCGCCGCACCTGCGTCATAAAGCTTTCCTTTGTTGTTCTCAATCTCTTCCAGTGCCGCATCCATCCCCAGTGAAGGTCGATAGGGCCGGTGGGAGGCCATGGCTTCCACCACATCAGCCACAGCCATGATGCGGGCCTCCAGAAGAATCTGATCTCCCTTCAGATTTCCCGGATAGCCGGAGCCGTCCATGCGCTCATGGTGCTGGTAAACGATTTGTGCCAGCGGCCAGGGCGATTCCACATCCCTGAGCATCTCGAATCCTTTCAGGGAGTGCTCTTTAACAATGGAAAGCTCGATGCTTGTCAGCTTTTTAGGCTTGGACAAGATCTCGGCGGGGATGGACAGTTTCCCGATGTCATGGATGGAGCCCGCCATCTGGATGCCATCGATTTGCTCCCGGGGCAAGCCCATCTCCGTGGCAATGGCAGAAGCAAGGTTCGCGGACCGGACCTGGTGACCGGCCGTATAGGGGTCTCTTGACTCCACGGCCGATACCATGACCGAAATGGTCGTTTGAATCGCACTTCTGAGTTTTTCGAGTGTACGCTGAAGTTCCTCCTCCGCCAGCTTGCGCTCGGTGATGTCGCGGGCAAAAGAGAGGACGACTCGCTGACCCATACGTTGAACAACATTGGTGTTGATTTCAACGGGTATAAGGCGCCCATCTTTTCTGATCAGATCAACCTCATCCGGGCCGGTGGACCTGCCCTCCATATTGTCCTGAAGCAACTTGTCGGCTTTGTTCAGACTTTTTTCTGGCAGGAGGTTTAATTCCAAAAAGTTTTTACCGATTACCTCTTCACGCCGGTAACCGGTGATCTCCTCGCACTTGCGGTTGCCGTAGAGGAAGTTGCCTTCCAGGTCGTTCATGTAGACACCATCCGGGGCATTCTCCAAGTAGCTCCTGAACAATTCTTCGCTCTCCCGCAGCGCTCCCTCCGCCCGCTTACGCTCGGTAATATCGCGGGTCAACGAGATGATGCCCACGGCCTTTTGTGCCTCGTCCCGCAAAAAGGACAGGTGATTCTCCATGCAAACGATGGAACCGTCTTTTCTGTATTCATTCAAATCCAGGATGCGGCTTCTGCCGGGATCTGCCGTACCACCGGCTTCCAGGTTCATCTCTTCTTCAAAAACCTTGGCGATGATCTGCAGGGATTCAGGCGTCATGACCTGTTCAAAGGTCTGCACCACGGCCTCTTCAGGCGTGTATCCCCGCATACGCATGATGGAGGGGCTGACATAGGTAAAGCGCAGATTCATATCCATGACCGTTATGACGTCCGCCATATTATCCACTATCCAGTGATACTTCTGTTCGCTCTCCCGCAGCGCTCCCTCCGCCTGCCTGCGTTTGCTTCTTGATTCTGCCTCCTGCAATTCCCGTTCAATGGCAGGGACGAGACGGGCCAGGTTGCCTTTCATGATGTAGTCATGGGCGCCGTACCGCATGCAATCCGCAGCCGTCTCCTCACCGATGGCGCCGGAAACAATGATCAGGGGAATGTCGATGCCGGTTTCCTTCAGCAGGGCGATGGCGGCAAGACCGTTGAATTGCGGCATCTGGTAATCGCACACAATGATATCCCAGGTCTTCTCCCGGAGGGCGGTGCGCATGGCCCCGGCCGTCTCCACCCGCTCATATGCCGGATCGTAACCGCCCTTCTTGAGCGCACGGACCGTTAACAGGACATCGTCTTCCGAGTCCTCAACCATCAATACCCGAAGAGGCTTTCCCATCTTCCTGCTCCTTTACTTTCCCACCGGTGGCGGTTCATTCCAGAGAAGCCAGTAGAGCCCGAGGTGCCTGATCGCCTCGACGAACTGTTCAAAGTTGACGGGTTTGCGGACGTAGCTGTTGGCCCCCAGGCTGTAGCCGTCGATAACATCCTTCTGCTCCGCCGATGAAGTCAGGATGACCACTGGAATCAGTTTCGTGCGATCATTCTGACGAATGCGTTTCAGGACTTCCATGCCATCTATTTTGGGCAGTTTCAAATCCAGCAGAATGACGACGGGAAGTTCCTTCAATTCCCGCCCGGTATACGTGCCTGTCCCGAACAGGACATCCAGGGCTTCCACACCGTCTTTCGCAACGATCATCCGGTTCAGAATGTTGTTCTTCTTGAAGGCCCGCAGGGTCAGCTCCACATCATCGGGATTGTCCTCCACCAGCAGAATAATTTTCTCTTCCATGGCTTTCTCCTTAACACAGTGACCTGAATTACTCGGCATTTAGTCAAAATTGTCATTCCCGTGCAGACGGGAATCCAGTCTTTTCTATCCTTTATAAATTCCCGCTCCCCGCCTTCGCGAGGACAAGCTTCGCGGGATTGACAAGGCAGGTGCATTATGCAATGGGCGCACACAATGTGAAATAGAAGGTCGCCCCTTTGCCGGCCTCTCCTTCCGCCCAGACCCGGCCTCCATGCCGGGCAATGATCCGTTGGACCGTCGCCAGGCCGATCCCCGTTCCGGCGAATTCCTCCGCCGTATGGAGGCGCTGAAAGGGGCCGAACAGCTTGTCCACATAGGCCATGTCAAACCCCGCGCCGTTGTCCCGGACATAATAGGCGATCTCGTCATCCTTGATGGTCTTGCCGAATTCGATTTGGGGGTGCGCCGCCTTGCCCGTGAACTTAAAGGCGTTGCCCACCAAATTCTCCATGGCAATCTTCATCAGGTGGCGATCCCCCTGAACAATGATTCCCTCCTGGACATTCACATCAACGACCCTGTCGGGATTGCTCTGCTGATGCGCCTCCGCAATCTCCCGGACCATCCGGCTCAGGTCAACCGCCGCACATTGAAAATCGAACCGGGCCACCCGCGAGAGTTTCAGCGTATCATCGATGAGCTGCCCCATGCGCCTGGCAGCCCCGCAGACCCGATCCAGATAATTCTGTCCTGTTTCATCCAGTTTCTCACGATACTCCTCAAGAATGGCATGGCTGAAACCTTCGATGCTTCGGAGGGGCGCCCGCAGGTCGTGGGAGACGGAAGAGCTGAAGGCCTCCAGCGCTTTATTGGAGGCTTCCAACTGGGCGGTGCGGCCCCGGACCCGCGATTCGAGCTCATCGTTCATTTTGCGGATTTCCTCCTCGATCTGCTTGCGGTCGGTGATATTTTCGTGTGCTACCACTATCCAACGGTGGTTATCATCAAAACGGGTAATATGGACCACAAACCAGCGTTCTTCATACGGGGCATGGCAGGGATATTCGATGGCCGCGCGATCCTGCCGCCCGGCCAGCAGATCACGGATGGCCTGCGCCACCAGCAGAGCTTCTTCTGAGTCTGGCCCGCTGGCCTGCTCGCAAACATCCAGGTAACTCTGGCCGATGCAGCTGTTTGGGTGTTGCAGATCGTTTTGTTTACCAAAGTTGCGCCAGGCCGTGTTAACCTGCACAATAACCCCGGCTTCATCGAGGATGGCGATGTGGAATGAAAGCGCATCCTGCACTCTTTGCAAGAACCAACGGGCGTTTTGGACGGCTTCTTCCGCCTGCTTGCGCTCGGTGATGTCGATGACGAATCCCTGGAAGCAAGGCTTCCCGTATTTGGTTTTTGTGAATCGTCCATCAAAACGTGCCCAGAAGATGCTGCCGTCTTTCCGGCGCATCCGGCATTCAAAGTCTTTAATCTGTCCCGTTTCCATTAAAATGCCGACAGCTATCTTCCTATCGTCCGGATTTGCGTACATCTGAGAGGCAATATCCGTCACTGTGTTGAAGATGTCTTCCGGGGATGCGTAGCCGAACATCCTCGCAAAAGCCATATTGGCACTGATTAACCGTCCCTCCGGTGTCGACTGATATACCCCCTCCAGGGCGTTATCAAAAAGATTGCGGTACTTCTCTTCACTCTTTCTGACTGCTTCCTCTGCAAGCTTGCGTTCGGTGATATCGCTGGCGATACTCAGCAGGGCCGAGGCTCCTTGCCACTCGACTACTTTGACAAAAACCTCCATCTGGATCGCCACTCCGTTCTTGTGAAAGTGGGAAGCCTCGAAGGTAGCCTCACCTTTCTCCTTGATGAGTTGCATGCGCTCGGCAATCAAGGCTGCGCTTTCCGGAACATCCAGATCATGCAGACGGAGCGCCATGAACTCGGAGTCTTCGTAGCCGTGCATGTCGAAGGTCTTGCGATTCGCATAGTGAAACCTGCCGTCAAAATCATGAACGGTGATCGAGGCTGGCGCTGCATCCAACATCGCCACAAGCGAACCCACGCGCGCCTCCGTCTTCTTGCGCTCTGTGATGTCGATCAGCGTGGCGCGGCATAGGGGCGCGCCGTCGGCGCCCTGCGCCGCGGTCGCATCGATGCGCGCCCAGAAGGGGGCGGCGTCTTTTTTCACCAGTCGCAACTCGAACACCTGCGGCGCGCCCGTTTCAAAGAGCAGTTTGCGATGCCGGTAATGGATGTCCTGATCCTCGGGGAGGATGAAACGGGACAATGGCTGTTTGACCAGGGCGCTTCTCGCCACGCCCATCTGGGTGGCGGCGGTGAGATTGGCCTCCAGGATCAGCCCCTGTTCATTCAAGGTGAAATAGCCCACCGGCGCCAGATCGTACAGGTCGAAATACCGCGCCCGTGACGCATCCAGTTCTCCCTGTATACGGCGCAGTTCCTCGTTCTGCATCTCCATCTCGATCTGGTGCACCTGCAACTCGTGGAGCGCCTGCCGCGTCGCTTCGATGGACAGCGATTCCAGGTGTTCCGGTCTCCGGAAGGCTTTTCCCCGGGCAATCCCCTCCGCCCGCTTACGCAGGGTCTGCGCCGAATCTTTCGACGTGACGCCGTCGCCGTCAGGACCCAATTGCTTTTCCTTCGTCATTGGATTCTCCTCATCATTATCCTTAACTGGTCCATAAATATGTGAAAAATAAAAAAGTAATGAATTTCTTATAAGTAAGGAGGTGCGAAAAATGTCCGTTACTGCAAAAATTACAGAGAAAGGACAGGTCACAATTCCCCGGGAAATCCGGAACGTCCTGAAAGCCGATCTGATTTCTTTCAGCGTTGTGGACGGCGTTGTGATCCTGCGGCCCCTCCGCGACGTCGGCGGTTCCCTTCAGGCCTATGTGCAGAATGCGGCATCCACCGCTTCTTTCCGGGACCAGAGAGAAGCGGCCTGGGAGGAGGCGATCCGTGAAAAAATCAACCGTTAATCTTCCGGACACGAATGCGATCATACGTTACCTTATCAAGGACGACCTGAATCAATACGCGACTGCCGAAGCCTTCTTCACACAGGTGCTAAAAGGGGCGACAAAGGCCGTCATCCTGGAGAGCGTCCTTGTCGAATGCGTTTACATTCTGACGGAGATCTACAAGGTTCCCAGGAAGGAGGCCGCGGTCAGGCTTGCCGATCTGCTGCTCTACAAAGGCATCCAAAACCGGGATCGGGAGGAATTCCGGGCCGCCCTCAGCCTTTTTGCTGAAAAGAACCTGGATATCGTGGACTGCATCCTCTGCGCCAAGGCATGGAAAAACGCCGCCATCCTTTTCACCTTTGACGAGGGTCTGAAAAAAATCCGGGAAAGATAATCAGTCACCCTTCACTGCTTCCCGCTCCGAAATACTTGCCGAGGCGAAGGGCGGTGTCAAGTGTGGGGTTTAGTTCAGTCCTCGAACTCGTAAACCTGCATCCGCGTATAGCGCCGGATCAGCTCGGAAAGGATGCTCTTGTGGTCCGGGGCCAGGTGCTGCGCGATCACAAAGGCCATGCCGGGATCGGCGTCGGTGGGCATGGCGAAAAATTATGAGAATCAGATTCAGTTCGCTTACTCTTCCGTTCACGTTTGACACTAAAGCATAATAATGTCAACATTATTTAGGGTTGTTAGATGCTGTTTACCATTTGATATCGGCAACTTTTCCTGACTCTGCCGGATTGTGTAGCAGGAAGAAAGACATCTGGGACGGATATGCAAGAACCGGATGAACCAAAATTTTGACAAAACTTCCCAGATCGTTTATATGCGCACCCATGAACAGAAAACCCGTTCCAGTTCTTGTCGGCGCCGCCCAGATCACCCAGCGCAAAGGCGCCGATCCGGTTGCCGATCCGCTCGGTCTCATGATTCAGGCGAGCCGCCTGGCCCTTGCCGATACCGGCTCGGTCGCCCCGGTCCGCCTGATCGATACGGTCTGTGTCGTCAACAGCTTTTCCCGGGATGACGAAAAGGTTCCGGAGATGCTGGGCCGCGCACTGGGCATCGCCCCGCGGGAAGCCGTTTATTCCCTCATCGGCGGCAACACGCCGCAGATGGTCGTCAATCGTTATTCCCGGGATATCGCGGCGGGGCGGAAGCAAGGCGTATTGATCGCCGGGGCCGAGGCCATCTATGCGATGGTCCGGGCGGCGAGAGGAAAGGCGTCCCTGGACTGGCCGGATAACATCACCTGGCGACAGGTCCGGCAGGCCGGTTTGCCCGTCAATTTCGATACGCTGCTGCGCCTGGGTTGCGAGCATGAAGCAAGAAGGCTGTGCGAGGCCGGCCGGATGTACCTGGAACCCGTCAACCTTGCCGAGGATGCCTTTGATCTCTTTATGCCTCAATTCATGTATCCCTTCTTTGAAACGGCCCTGCGGGCGCAGGCGGGACGAACACCCGAGGAGCACCGCAGTTGGCTCGGCGCCCGATGTGAGCGTCAGGCCCGAATCGCCGCGCAGAATCCCCATGCCTGGCGCCGCAAACCGGTCGTTGCCGGCGAGATTGCGGAAGTCACTGCGGAAAACCGCTATGTCGTCTATCCCTATACCGTTCGGATGATGGCCAACATCAACGTGGATCAGGCGGCTGCCGTGATCCTGACCAGCGACGCCGTAGCGGACGAATGCGGCGTCGACCCCGCGCACCGGGTCTATCCGATGGGAGGCGCCGAGTTCAGCAACATCCGGCATGTCAGCCGGCGTCCCTGCCTTTACGATTCGCCGGCGGTGACGGAGGCGTCCCGGCTGGCGCTGGGGCAGGCCGGCCTGACGCTGAACGACATCGGCGTTTTCGATCTGTACAGTTGTTTTCCCTCCGCCGTGGAAATCGCCCGCCGGGCTGTCGGCATTCCCGAGGACGACGGGCGGGATCTGAGCGTCACGGGCGGTCTGCCCTATTTCGGCGGCCCCGGAAACAATTACACGCTGCACGCCATCGCTTCCGTTGCAGACCACATCCGCCGGGATCGCCGCTTGAAGGCGATGGTCACGGCCAACGGCTGGTACAACTCGAAACACGCCGTCGGCATTTACGGCGCCGAACCGCCGTTTCATCCCTGGGAAGACCGGGATGACGAGCCCATCCAGCGGGCGATCGATGCACAGGCCCTGCCGGACCCCGTGGACAGGGTGGCGGGGGTGGGGCCTTTGAGCATTGAGGCTTACATGATTTGTCATGGACCGGAAGGACGGCCGGAGCGCGGAACGGTCATCGGCCGCCTGCCGGACGGACGGCGTGCCCTGGCCGATATCGACGCCGATGGGCAGGGGCTCCTGCGTCTGGAGGAGATCGAACTCGTGGGCCAAACCGGCGAGGTTCATTTCGATCCCCTTTCCCGGCGTAACCGGGTCGCCTTCAGCGCATCCGTGTATGCCGGCCTTTAGCGCAAACCCATCCCGTTGTGTCGATCCTTTCCTTCCAATAATTTCTTGCCGATTCCTCAACTTGTCTGTTATGGAGGAAACGTTATGGATGGTCCGGTACAAAGTCATTTTCTCCCCGGGGGAGGGGGAAAGGGGATGACCGGGCTTTTTACGATGTCGTGCTTCTTCATGGCCGATGAAAAAATGCCGGAGGCGAAGCAATGCCTGCCCCTTCAAAAATTGAATTGCCTGCCAGGATGGATTCCCTGCGCGCGTTCTTGACGCAGGCGGTCGTTTGTGCCGAAAAGCAGGGTTTCAATCGGGACAGGATTCACGACGTCGAACTCGCCTTGGAAGAAATCATTGTGAATGTAATTAGTTATGCATATCCAGGGGGAGGGGGGGCGGTTGAGATGACGTGCCTGCCGGATGCGCACGGCCGGCTTGTGGTGGAAATCGCGGACCGCGGCGTTCCCTTCAACATGCTTGCCCATGCTGATCCCGATACGAGCGCGGACATCGAAGAACGGCGTATCGGAGGACTCGGCATTTTCTTCGTCAAGAAACTCATGGATGACGTACGCTACCGTCGGGAAAAGGACCGGAATGTCCTGACGGTCATTGCATCCGGAACTCGGAAGGAAGATCCAGATGGAGCGAAATCATAAAGACAGACGGGAACCCCTGTTCGAAATCAAGGCCGGCGCCCTGTTGCTTCAGCATAACATGTCCAGCCATCTTCTGGCCGAGGCCCTTTACGCCCAAATGGAGTACGATCGGCTTGTGGAACAATTCCACACCGACTATCCTCAATGGTGCGCGGGGGACGCTTACGAGACCGCAAAGCGGGATTTCGACGCCTTTGTCCGTTTGTTGGACGCGGCCATCGAGGGTGAAAGCCGGGAATGACAAAGAACCTGAAACTGTGATGTTTGCGCGTCCGCCCGCAGCAGGACGCCTTCCGAAATGAATCTACAGGGCATCTTAGGAGTACTGGCGTTGACGGCGCTGGCGTGGATCGTCAGCGAGAACCGTTGCCGCATCCGGGCCAAGACGATTCTGGCCGGTCTGGCCGTCCAGTTCGTCCTGGCTTTTCTCCTGCTCAAAATCCCCTTTATCCGGGATTTCTTTCTATTGCTCAACAAGGCCGTCATCGTCCTGCAAACATCGACGACGGCGGGTGCGACGTTTGTCTTCGGATATCTGGGCGGCGGCGAGTTGCCCTTTCTGGAAGCCTATCCCGGGGCGAGCTTCGTCTTTGCGTTCAGGGCTCTGCCTTTGATTCTCGTGATCAGCGCCCTGTCGTCCGTCCTGTTTTACTGGAAAATTCTGCCGGCCGTGGTGCGGGCCTTTTCCTGGCTGCTGCAGAAAACCCTGAATCTCGGCGGGGCCGTGGCGCTGGGAGCCGCCGCCAATGTGTTCCTGGGGATGGTCGAGGCGCCGCTGATGATCCGGCCCTACCTGAAAAACATGACGCGCAGCGAACTCTTCATCACGATGACCTGCGGCATGGCCTCCATCGCCGGGACAGTCATGGTCATCTACGCCGTGATCCTGATCCGCGTGATGCCGGAAGCCCTGGGGCACATCCTGATCGCGTCCGTCATCAGCATTCCGGCGGCGATCGTCATCGCCCTGCTGATGATCCCGGAGACGGGGGAAATCACATCGGGCCGGGTCGAACTGCCGCAGACGGCCAGCGGCACGATGGACGCCGTCGTCAAAGGAACCTCCGAGGGCATCGTCCTGCTCATCAACATCACGGCCATGCTCATTGTCCTGATCGCCCTGGTGACCTTGACCAACCACATGCTGGGGTGGCTGCCGGCCTGGGGGGGGCAGCCGGTGACGCTGCAGCGGCTTCTCGGTTACCTGATGGCGCCGGTGGCCTGGCTCATCGGCATTCCCTGGTCGGAGGCGCCGGCGGCGGGCGCGCTGCTGGGCACGAAAACCATCCTGAACGAATTCATCGCTTATGTCGATCTGGCCGCCCTGCCCGAGGGGGTTCTGAGCCCGCGCAGTCGCCTGATCATGATCTACGCCCTGTGCGGATTCGCCAACCTGGGCAGCCTGGGGATCATGATCGGCGGGATGGGGGCGATGGCGCCCGAGAGGCGCGACGAGATCGTCGCCCTCGGCTTCAGATCCATCGTTGCCGGGACCATGGCGGCCTGCATGACGGGTGCGGTCATCGGCCTGTTTCTGTAGCGAGAAGGCCCTGGAAAACGCGGCCCTATCCCCCCATAAAGCGCCTTTCTTTTTGATTCGGCAAGTGTTATAGACATCCTGCACCGCGTTAAAGGGAGTTCTCCTCTGCACGGGCATACTACAGGAAAGGTCATCAGGAACTTATTATCATGCAATCAGACCCGGACGAAAACGGCGCGGCCGCCGCGCCAGACATTCCATTAGAAGTGAAAAACAACCCTGCCATTCCTCACGGAGATGAGCGCATCATCGAACCTGAGAATGCCCTTCCCGAGACGACCATCGAGGCGCTGCCCGAACGGTCCCGGGCGGCGTGCGCCCGCGCGGGCTGGACGAGGCTGCTGCCGGTCCAGGCCCGGTCCATCCCCTATCTGCTGGCCAAGCGCAATATCATGGTCCAGTCACAGACGGGCAGCGGCAAGACGGGGGCCTTCCTGCTGCCGATCCTGGAGCGCATCGACATGGCGAAGCGGGCCTGCCAGGCCCTGATCCTCGTGCCGACCCGTGAACTGGCCCTGCAGGTGTCGCGCGAAGCGGAGCTTCTGGGCGGCGATTTCGGGGTGCGGACGGCTGTGGTCTATGGCGGCGTCAAATACGGGCCCCAGTTGGACGCCTTCCGCGACGGCGCGCAGCTTGTCGTGGGCACGCCGGGGCGCATTCTCGACCATCTGCTCAAGGAGACCCTCTCCCTGGAGGCCCTGCAGATCCTCGTGTTCGACGAGGCCGACCGCATGCTCTCCATGGGGTTCTATCCCGACATGAAGCGCATCCAGCAGTTTCTGCCTTCCCGGCCCATCAGCGGCTACATGTTTTCGGCGACCTTTCCCGGCTATGTGATCAGACTTGCCGGGGATTTCCTGCGCAAGCCCGAGTTTCTGAGCCTGAGCCGGGATCATGTCCATGTCGTCGGGACGGATCATATCTGTTATGTCGTGCCGGGGATGCAGCGTGAACGGTCTCTGGTCCGGATCATCGAAATGGAAAACCCGGTGGCCGCCATTATTTTTTGCAACACGAAATCGACGGTGCACTTCGTCACCGTGGTGCTCAAGCGCTTCGGCTACGACGCCGACGAACTGAGTTCCGATCTTGCCCAGGGGGCCCGGGAGCGCGTCATGGGGCGCGTACGCAAGGGCGCTCTGCGCTTTCTCGTGGCGACCGATGTCGCCGCACGGGGGATCGATATCCCGGACCTGTCTCACGTGATTCAGTATGAACCTCCGGAGGACCCCGAACTCTATATCCACCGGGCGGGGCGCACGGGGCGCGTGGGGGCCAGCGGCGTGGCCATTTCCATGGTGGCCGGCATGGAGCAGTTCAAGCTCAAGGAAATATCACGCAATTTTAACATTACACTTCAGCAGAGAACGATTCCCACGGATGAAGACGTCTCGACGATTGTTTCCCAGCGCGTGACCGCTCTGCTGGAGGCGGATCTCCGATCGCGCGGCAGTCTCGAGATCGAGCGGATGCAGCGGTTCATCCCGTTGGGCCGCAGCCTGGCCGAGGCCGAGGAGGAATCGCCGCTGATCGCCATGCTGCTCGACGGGTACTACCAGCGGACCCTTCAGGCCCCCCCGCAGTCGCCCCTGACGGACGCCCCGGCGGAGGCGCCGGCCGAATCGGAGACATTCGAGAAGGAGACCTTCAGGGACAAGAAAAAACCGCGCCCCCGGCGGCCGAATGACCGCAACCGGCGGCGCGGCACAAAATCGGCCTGACCGATCAGAGAACCGGGTCCGTGTCGTTTTCAGAGATACTGAGCGAAACAAAAACGGTTTGCAGAGCCTGCAAACCGTTTTTGTTTGGATGAGAACCGCCCGGCTGTTTTTATTTTCGGGCCGTTTCTATTTGTAAAAATTTGCCCCGAAGAGCTTTTTGCTGACGCCCGTCAGGTCCGCCCATTTCATCGGACCGCCCTTGTCCGCCGGGAAGCCGACCCCCCAGATCATGCCGACATCGATCATGCGCACATCGTCCACCACCTTCCGGTCGAGCAGGTCCTTGCCGGTCTTGACCATCGCCTCCAACAGCCCGTCCTGGATCTGCTCCGGTTTCAGCTCGCGGGGGGCGCGCTTGACGATCATCGGCAAAATCTCCGGATCGACGCTGCCGTCTTTCAGGAAAAAACCCTTGCCGGATTTCTTGAGCCCCATGCGGCCGGACTCGACCACGGCGGCCAGCGTTTCCTGTCGGATGCCCATGCCCTTGAAGATCTTGTAGGGGATGTCGATGCCCACCTCGTCGGTCAGGCGGATCGGGCCGACGGGCATGCCGAAGTCCAGCATGGCCTTGTCGATCTTCTCGATGGCGTTGCCTTCCTCGAGGTAGCGGAAAGTTTCGATCAGCATGGGGAAGAGCAGGGCGTTCACGACGAAGCCCGCATTGTCGCGGCAGACGATGGGACGCTTGCGGATCAGGGCTGCGAAATTCAGCAGGTTGTCGACGGTCTCCTGGCTGGTCCGCTCGCCCCGGATGACCTCTACGAGCTGCATGAGCCAGACGGGGGAGAAGAAGTGAATGCCGCCGAAGCGTTCCGGATGCGTGACGTATTTGGACATGGCCGTGATGGGAATCGAAGACGTATTGCTGGCAATGACGCAGTCCTTCTTGACGGTCTTGCAAAGTTCTTCATAGACGTGCTGTTTGACTTTGATATCTTCGAAAACGGCCTCGATGACGATGTCCACTTCCTTGAAGGCCTCCGTGTATTCGGACACCGCAGTCAAACGGCCCATAACGGCGTCCACGGGTTCCTTGAGGCGTTTTTTTTCGGCCATGCCGTCGAGGATCTTTCGCACAAAGGCCTTGCCGGGCTCCAGGGCTTCGGGAATGTCTTTGACCAGGACGGGAACCTGTGTGTTCCGGATGATGTCGAGGGCGATGCCGCGGCCCATCGTGCCGAAGCCCAAAACGGCGATCCTGTTGAGCGGTTTCGGCTGGAAGCCCTTGGTCATCATGGCCTTCGGCTTGTCGGTCATGCCCTTGATGAAGAACGTGTTGATGCTGCCCTTGGCCTGGGGCGTCAGAACCACTTCCACAAAATTGTCGATTTCCTTCTTCAGCCCCTCTTCCAGCGAGACCTTGATCCCCTCATGGATGGATTTGAGCGCCAGGAAGGGGCCGGGGATGTAGCGGCCCTTGGTCGCCTTGAGGATGCCCTGTTTGGCCATTTCCGCAATGGCGTCCATTTGCGAGAAATCGTGGGCCGGGCGTTTCAGGTTCGCCGTGCCGGCGTTGATCTCCAGGACGAGTTTTTTCGCTTCGGCCAGCAGGTCGCCGTCGGCCGGGACCAGGCGGTCCACGACGCCGGCTTCATAGGCCTTGGCCGCGGGCATCATCGTTCCCTTCAGAATCATTTCAATGGCGCCGTAGCCGATGAGCCGGGGCAGGCGCTGCGTGCCGCCGCCGCCCGGGAATAGCCCCACGTTGCATTCGGGCAGGCCGATGAGCGTGCTCTTACTCTCCCTGGCAATGCGGGCCGTGCAGGCCAGCGCGAACTCGAGGCCGCCGCCCAGGCAGTAACCGTGGATTGCGGCGACGGACGGAAATTTAAAAGCGCTGAGCTTTGCAAAGGAGCCGTGAAACAGATTCAGCATCCTGAGGACCTCCTCGCTTTTTTCAATTTCCGCGATCATTTTCAGATTTGCGCCGGCAAAAAAGTTGTCCGGTTTGCTTGAAATGAAGATCAGTCCCGTGATCCCGGGCGTTTTTTCGATTTCTCCTATCAGCTCGTCAAAGCTCAGAAAGGCCTTGTCCGTCCATGTGTTCATGGCGTCTCCCGCGACGTCAAATCTGGCGACTCCGATTCCTCCCTCTTCCACTTTCAAATCAAAGATCTTGCTCATCATATACCTCCTCAATTTTATTGACGTTTGTCCTTGAATCCGGGTGGCTTCACGAGATCAGCCCACATGCCGCAACGCCTGTCTTTGCCTTTTGCCCGATGGCAGGCGCGTGATCTGCCTTGCTGTGATCCGACGGCCGTCAGGCCGACGGTGTTCAGGCGCGTGCGCCTGATTTCCCCACGGGGAACTGAGGGTCTCCATAGCACATTTCTTGTCGGAGGTCCGCCTTTTTTAGATCCGTCTTCTCCGGGGGCGCCTTGCCCTGGATCAACTTTCTTGTGGCGGCTCACAAGGGACCAGGCCCAAGGATATTATTGCACCGGCAACAATTTACATCAAAACGGTCCTTCCCGCGGAAGCGGGAAAGCGAAGCTTAATGTTCATAATCCATGACGGTACCGGATTCCGGGTCAAGCCCGGAATGACGGCCCTTAACATGTTTACTTGCCGGAGTGGTAAAAGGCCGCCGTTTGACATTTTGCCGATCATCCCTATATTCAAACTCAGGTTGAAATGAAACGGAGGGAGCGAAATGAAACTTAAAAAAATATATAAATATATGATATTTATCACTTTGACTCTTTTCATCGTCGGATGTCAGGTGAAAGAGACGGAGCGGATCAAGGAGGGCGGGATGTTGGAAAAGAGTAAAAAGAGTGCAACGTTGACGGAACCCGCCAGGGGAACGGCCACCTTTGCCGGCAGTTGTTTCTGGTGCGTTCAGGCCGCGTTTTCGAAGGTTCCGGGCGTCGTGGAGGCCATATCCGGCTATGCGGGTGGAACCGGGGAGAATCCGACCTATGAAAACTATATGAAGTCGGGACATATTGAGGCCGTTCAGGTTTCCTATGACCCCGCGATCGTGTCCTACGAACAATTATTGGCCGTGTTCTGGAGGCAGATCGATCCCACCGATCCAGGCGGACAGTTCGCAGATCGGGGACCTCACTATCGCAGTGCCATTTTTTACCATGACGATCAGCAGAAGCGCCTTGCTGAAAAATCGAGGACCGACCTTGCTGATTCCGGCCGTTTCAGCAAGCCGGTCATCACGGAAATTGTCCCGTCTACGCGGTTCTATGCGGCGGAGGACGATCACCAGGACTACGACCGGAAAAATCCGCGATATTACGAGACCTACCGCGAGGGGTCCGGCCGCGGTCCCTATCTGGATCGGATCTGGAAACGGGATGGCGGTGCGGACGACCCGGCTCTGGGTCCGGCCTATAAAAAGCCCGACGATCAGAGCCTGAAAAAGAACCTGACCCCTCTTCAATATGAGGTTACGCAAAAGGACGGCACCGAGGCGCCCTTTCAAAACCCGTACTGGGATAACAAAAAAGAGGGTCTTTATGTGGATGTGGTCAGCGGTGAGCCCCTGTTCAGCTCCCGGGACAAATACGATTCCGGGACGGGATGGCCCAGCTTTATACGACCCCTTGAGCCTGGAAATCTCGTAGAAAAAAAAGACAGTCGTTTGTTCATGACGCGCACCGAGGTCAGAAGCAAGCGTGCCGACTCGCATCTCGGCCATGTCTTTCCGGACGGTCCCAAGCCGACAGGGATGCGCTACTGCGTGAACTCGGCGGCCCTGCGGTTCATCCCGAAAGAGGATCTCGAAAAGGAAGGATACGGCAAGTATTTGAAACTGTTCGAGAAATAATGACACGCAGCGGTCAGGCCCCGCGGCTTGAGTCCGGCATGCCGTTGCCGTTGAGCGCCTCAAAAACCCGGTGGTATTCATCGGAGACCCCCGCCGCGGTCAGGATACGCAGCGCCTCCCCGCGCACATGCCCGGGGAGGGGGATGCGCCCGCAGGGGGCGGCCGAAGAACCCTGGCGGATGCCGGGTTTCAGGCCGGTGAATGCGTTCAGAACGCGGCTGTATTCCCGGTATCCCGGGCAATCGACGGCGCCTGCGCCGCCGCCGGACAGCGGCGGGAATTGGCGGCATGCCGTGGGTCTGATCTCGTAAATCAGGCATTCCGGTTGACGGGGATGCAGAAAACAACAGTCCGTCGGCCGGCCGCCGCTGTGGGCAAGGCTGTTTGCGCCAAGCCGGCGCTGAATGACTGAGATAGGTTCCCCCATGTGGCGCGCGATTTCGGGCAGAAGCTCCAACTCGACGATCGGATCGTAGTTGCGGCAGCAACGACCGCAACGGCGACAGACGAAGGGGACGAGGAGCTCGCAGCCCTCGCAGGCGATCACCCGGTACGGAGAGTGATGGGTGGGACGGGTCATCTCTTGTTTAAACCTCCCGAATCCGGCCGTTTTTCAATATCGGCCCTCCCGCCCGCTCGGCCATCCGCGCAACCATGATGCCGGAGAAGGCTTCGTTTGCGTCCAGATAGCGGTCGAGCGTTTCACGGGAGACGATCACGCCGCCGGCGGCGCTTGATGCGTGCAGCAGATGAAGCCTCCTTCCCGACCGGACGGCGATGCCCACATGGGCGCAATCCAGCCCTTCCGTCGTACTCGTAAAGGCGATCAGGTCCCCGTCGGCAATGCGCCCTTCCATGTTCTTGAGCATCGCCTTCGGGATGTAATGGCGCATGCGCCGCTGCATCCGTCTTTCCACGTCCCGCATCTGCCGGTAAACGTCGCGGTTCTTCAATGCGGGGTACTGATCCGGATGTCCGGTCATGTAATTGATTTTTTTCTCAAAGGGCTGTCCATCCAGGATGCGGCTGATATTGCCGATGATGCCCTTGCGCTCGTTGTCGTAGAGCCAGTCGGAGAAATAGTGGAGACGGGAGGCATATCCGTCCCTCCGTCCGCCGCGATAGCGGATCAGGGTGAGGATGTCCCGGTAGCGGTCGAAAAAAGCGGGGCCCGAATAAAACGAGTGCACCAGGGCGACGACGGTTTCCACAAAGGTAAAACAGTCGAACCGCCGCAGATCGATGACCGTTTCCTCCGGCCCTTGCCTTTCGAGCGTCCCGGCGCCGTAGGGGGCGCCGAGAAAAAACCGGCCCATGGCGAGTATCCGTTCGCCCGCGCTTTCCGTCCCGATCCGGGCGAATGTCTGTGACAGCGAGTCAAAAAACGCGCGATCACGAGCCGGCGCAGCCATCATCGACGATCCTTTCCCTGCCATGACAATCAGTCGGTCCCGCCCGCGCGACGGGAAGACCGGGAAACGCATCTTCTTGAGATCTCCTGTCCTGTCTTGCCCGATCCGTGCGCGCGGTTTTAAAAAAACTTTGACGAACGGACCGCATTATATTAAAAAAAACGATAAACGCCATCTATTTTAAGCCTGCGAAGGGGTGGCGCAGGGCCGGCCGGTAAGTCGGCTGTGATGCGACATCATTGTATTTGTTGTGCTTTTACCTGAAGCCGGACCCATGGTGAAATCTGCATTGGTCCGGGCGACAAACTGTGATATGGGTCCGAACGCTATCTGATTCATCCATAAATGATATCGAACAAAGGAGAGGACATGGACATACAGACCGTGAAAGAGAAAGACGCCGTGGTCGTCAACGTCAAAGGCCGGATCGATGCGGTAACCGCTCCGGAATTCGAAAAACGCCTTACGGACCTGATCGCTGCGGGGGAGAAGGTTTTTCTGCTGAATTTCACCGGGCTGGATTACATCAGCAGCGCGGGGCTCCGCAGCATCCTGATGACGGCGAAACAACTCAAGTCCAAAGAGGGAAAACTCCTGTTTTGCGAATTGCAAAGCTCCGTGAAAGATGTCTTCAAGATTTCCGGTTTCGGGTCGCTTTTCAAGATTTATGACTCGCAAGCGGAGGCGCTGGCACAGGTCTGAGCTTTCGAGTTTTCAAGGCCCGCCGCGGGCGTCAGGACATAGCCCGGCGCAAATCCCCTGCCGCTTCATGGCCGAAGACATGCCTGCTGAGCAGGGTCCACGCTTTTGTTTTGACGAATCCGTCGACCTGCCCGTCATGAATGGTAATGACGCCTTCGTCCTGGAGGTCGTTTAATACCGCTTCGATATCGACCAGCTCCTTGCCGGTGTAATCGGCCAGTTCCGCAGCGGGATCCTGTCCCGCCTTCAGGGGCCACTCCTTCAGGAAATAGAGAATGGCCATGAGCTTGATCCATTCCTGGGTCAGTTCTTCCAGCACGGCGTTCGTGCTTTTGATGCGCCGTGAAAATTCCTGGAGCATATAGAGCGACATATCGCCGCTTTCGCGGATCAGGTGGCGAAACGTGTCGCCGTCGATCTTTGCCAGGCGACAATCCTCGGTCGCAATGGCCGAGGCGGTCCGCGGCGCATCGATCAGGGCGGCCATTTCACCGAAATAGGCGCCCGGCGCCAGCTCCACGAGGACTTTCCGGATCTGGCCCGCCCGTTTTTCCAGACGCACCCGCCCATCGAGAATGTAGAACATCTCCCGGCCGGGATCCCCTTCCTTGAAAATATACTCGTCTTTGGGATAGACAAGACCGAACTTCAGGAAAAGCCGCTCTTCGGTGGTGGCGCGGTTTCGGTGCGGCTTGAGCAAGGCCGTCTCAAGCAGGATCATATCGCGTCTCTGAAACGAGGAAATGATTTCCGCGCAGAACAGCAGGATGAGCGCGACATAAAAAACCCAGATGACCAGAATGACGACGGTTTGCAGCGACCCGAAAATAATATTGTAGCTGGTATAGTTCGCAACGTACCAGCCGAAAAAATGTTTGGCCATTTCCATCAGCGCGGAAAAGACCGCGCTGCCGATCAAGGCGTTCCACCAACTGATCCTCACGGGGGGGATCACCTTATAGACGATGGTGAAAAACAGGACCGTCACGAGATAGGGCAGGGCGTAGCGAAAAAAGAAACCCTGAAGCATCAGGATTTCACCCTTGAAGATGAAAGGCTGCTGCGCCAGAATCGTGGCGACATAGGTGACCCCGACGCTGGCGATACCCACCGCCCAGCCCATCGGGATCATGCCGATGGCCATCAATTTCGAAACGAGGTAGTTGCGGTGGGACTGGGCCCGGAAGATCAGGTTGAATGCGGTCTCGATGGCGCCGAAGATCATCGAGGAAAACCAGATCAGGGTGATGATTCCGATCCAGCCTAAAACACTCTGCTTTTCGTCGATCCGTCCCAGTTGATCGAGCAGATCTCCCGAAAAATAAGGATGAAGCGTCCGGATGCTTTCGGTAATGTCATGCTGAATGTTCGGGTAGGACCCGAGAAACTGGCCGGCCATGAGCAAGGTCAGGATGAACAAGGGGATAATGGATAAAAGCGCGTAGAGGGCAATGGCGGCCGCCTGATTGAAGTCGCCGTTGCCCTCGAAATTTTTGACGACGTCCCGCAGAATATCCCAGCCGGCGGCAATGCCCAAACGGGCATGCCGCATGATCGAACTGAGGGGATGAAAATGTCCGTCGTACAAACGGGTCATGAGCCGATTTCTTGGAAGATGCCCCCGGTTTGTTGTGGAGAATCTCCTGCTTTGATGTTGTCGCGATACAAACGCGCCTGTGGATTATAGGGAAGCCGGGTGGGGCTGTCAAGCGAAAAGCTGCTCATCAGGCGGATTCTATTGCGGGTTTTGAGGCGGATCGCGCCGAAGCTCTTTTCAGGGCAAATCACGCACGGTTTTGTCTCACGTTTTTTTCATGGCGGCAAACCTGCAGAATTTCTGAAAGGTCCGTATGGCCCTGGATGATCTTGTCGATGCCGTCCATCAACAGGGTTTTCATGCCCTCCGCAAGGGCCGTCCCCCTCAAGTCATCCATCACGGCTTTACGCCGGATCATCGTTTTTATCCCGTCCGTATTGATCAGCAATTCGTGGATGGCGACACGGCCCTTGTATCCGCTGTCGTTGCATGCTTCGCAGCCTGTTTTCTTCATCAGCGTGAAAGCATCCGAATAGGCGGGCCCGCCATGCTCTTTGAAGGCCTCGGAACCATAGATTTGCACCAGCTCGTTGTACTCCTGCCTGCCCGGGTGGTAGGATTTTCTGCATCTGAGGCACAGCCTGCGGGCGAGACGTTGAGCCAGGACGCCAAGCAGCGCATCTGCGAAATTAAAGGGGTCCATCCCCATCTCGACGAGACGTGTGACGGTTTCCGGAGCGCTGTTCGTGTGCAGGGTGCTGAGAACCAGGTGTCCTGTCAGTGAGGCGTCAATGGCCGTCTTGGCCGTTTCGCCGTCCCGCATTTCACCGATCATGATGATGTCCGGGTCGGCTCTTAATAACGAACGAAGGACCTCCTGGAAGGTCAATCCTATTTTCGGCGTCACCTGGACCTGCATCAGCCCTCTCTGGGTAATCTCAACGGGATCCTCGACCGTCCAGATTTTGACTTCCGGTGTGTTGAGATGTTTCAACGCCGAATGCAGGGTGGTTGTCTTTCCCGATCCGGTGGGCCCCACGCACAGGATGATGCCGTAAGGCTGCGACAGGATGTGCCTGAATGCATTGAGGTTGGCTTCGGAGAATCCCATTTCCTCCAAGGAAAGGGGTTCCGGTGAAGTCAAGATCCTCAGAACGGCCGCTTCATTGTTGCCGACCGTAGGCGTGACTTCCACACGGTATTCAATCTGGCTGTTCTTGTTCCAGATGACGATTTTGCCGCTTTGCGCCTTCCTGCGCTCAGAGATGTCCAGGTTGGACATGATTTTGATCCTTGAAATGACGGCCCGCTTGAACGTCGCGGGGATCTGGTGTGAAACGCGGCAGACGCCGTCAATCCGGTAACGGACCTGAAAGGGATGTTCGCGCAGGCTCGGCTCAAAATGAATATCCGACGCGCCCTTTGCATAGGCATCCACGAGAATTTTATTGACCAGGGTTACAATTTCCGAGTCGGATTCGCTGATATCGGCTTCCGGGATCTCCTGATCAAGGACAGGCTCGGCATCGGACATCGTGGTGATGAAATCCCCCACCCCGTATTCCTTTTTGGGGTAGTATTTCAGCAAGGCGTTGGAGATTTGCCGGGATGAGGCGACAACCAGATCGATCCGCTGTTTTGTGTAGAAGCGCAGGGAATCCGGGATCGTATGATCGGTGGGTTCCGACGTCGCCACGACAAGATGTCTGCCGTCCGTTTCCAGAGGAAGAACCTGCAATGCATAAACGATATCGACGGGCAGAGCCTTCAGGGCCTTTGGGGTCGGAACGGCTTTGTCGAGATCCACAAAAGGCAATCGAAACTTCAACGCCAGCGCCATTAACAGCTGATTTTCGGTAATGACGCCTTTTTCGACGAGCAGTTTACCGATTTTCTTTCTTTTACCGGTATCCTGGCTGTTCAGGGCCGTATCCAACTGATCCTTGGTGACCAGGCCGGCCTCGATCAGGATGTCGCCGACTTTCATCCGCGGCGATACCTTGCCCTCCTTATGGGCATTTTCGATGAGATTGTCGATGGCCTGATGGGGCAGATTCTGTTGTTCGGAAATGATTTCACCCAGTCGCCGTTCCCGAAGGGCCTGCTGTTCCTTCAGGGCGGTTTCTATGGCAAAGCTTGTAATCAACCCGCTTTCTTCAAGGATTTCACCGACAAGACGTTCCTGACGGCGAACCTTGACCCCCGCATTGGTAAAGAAGATGAGCTTGAAGGGGTTGCCGGCGTCCGTCGATAAACCATAAAAGCCGTTATTACCCTGCAGGTCCTTGAAGACATTAACGACATAATGATTGCCTGCCACCGTCGTAACCTCTTCAATGGACCGTTTCTTTTCCGATATTTTTATCTGGTGGGATTTCGGGAGCATCTGAATGCAGCAAATCTTCGACAGGGAATAAGTCTGGACATGGCCCGTTCCTGCCACGATCACTTTTATTTCGTTTTCCTCAGGCAGAAAAGGCCTTGCCAGCGTTGCCTCTTGCCTGCGGCCATCCATCAATTCCAGGATCACGTCCCATTTCATGAGAAAAATTCCTTTCGGCGTTACTTGATCAGCCCCATATCTTTGAAAAATCGCTTCACCGCGGCCAATACCCCTCTCACTTTACACAGGGACAGGCCGATATGTCAATAAAATCTTTTTGTTAGCCCTGTTGCCGGAAAGCCGGCGCCGGGGTCATGATCCTTCGCGAACCGTCAAATCGCGGGTCAATTTCCCCATCGCGGACAGATATTCTTCATGACGCTCCTCGTAAAAGGAGAGAGCGGGCCCATCATTCCGGCCGAGAAGGCCCTCACGGAACATCTGCGCGATATCCTGACGCCGGCGCAGGATGGACTGGGAATGCAGCAGGATGTTTCTCTCCTCGACGGACAGCTTTCTGAGGCGGTCCCGCAGGATGTTCCGGGCGCGGGGCTGGTACATCCAGAGGTACATCAGATCCAGGGCGTTGACCATCATGATCCGCTCCAGATTTTTCGCCTCGCCGTTGACGGCGCGGAGTGCGGCTTCAGGCGTGGCAAGCATGGCCGGCCTGGCCAGGATGTCCTCCTCGGGGAAAAGCAGTTCCAGCCGGGCATAGGCCTCGAACAACCGGGGCAGTTTGGCGGCATAGTCCCGCGCCCGCATGCGCATGTTATCGAAGCGGTCGGCCAGCCCCTCGATCACGGCGGCCACGGTGTCGGATGCCAGTTTGGAAATCACGGCGGCCCACTGCTGCAGGATAGAGTGGACGCCGCCGATTCCCGCCATGCCCAGAATCCCGCCGATTCCCGCATTGAGCGCAACCGCGATCGGGATGGACAGGATGCTGCGAAAGGCGCCTCCGACGACGGCGGCCCGCTGAAGGCCGCGAAAGGCGTTGTGACCGGACAGATACAGCCCGTTCACGAGGGCGATGACGGCGTACAGGACGACAGGATTGCTCGCCGTCGTAACGCCCAGAACCTTTTCCAGCAGGAGGGTTTTCGTGAAGTAGTCCAGAAGGGGGACGGAAAATCCCGTATACATGAGGGAATCAGCCAGGCGCTCCCAACTGACGAAATCCTTCCAGTGCTGAACGGGGGTGCGCCTCAGGCCGCCGCCGCCCAGAACCGACTGGATGATGTTGCGCAACCCCGTGATGCCGAACCACAGGAACGCCCCGCCGTAGGCCAGCACCCACCAGTCTTTGCTCCAATAAAACGTCAGGAAGGCCGGAAGAAAACCGAAGGCGATTTTCAGTCCCGTCTTGATGTGGCTGTTGAGATATTTCCAGGAAAGTACCGGAGCGGAAGGCGGTGCGGGCGCCTGCAGGGTCAGTCTGTTGGGGCGTTCCTCGCGCACGGCGCTGAGCGTCGCGATATTTCCGGGTGTTTCCAGGCGTGTGGAGAAATTCTTCTTGATCCATTCCTCCCGGCGCCGCCGGCCGAAAAGACGCATGCCCGGAAAGGAGCGGACGAGCCGGTAAAACGCATTGACCCGGGCGCTGACGCTTTTTCTCGGTACGAAGGTTTCCCGCAGGCAGGCGTGCGTGACGACGGGGATCAATTCGCCATAGGGAACCGCGGTATGCAGAATCTCTTTCTGCGCACGCTGCGGCAGGGTTTCCATGATCGCCAGCCCCATGCCCTGGAGATGATGGGAGCGTCCCGTGGAATCGCTGCCGATGCGCGAACGCAAGGGGGACTGTTTGTAAAAGGACAAAAGACCGGGAATATCGCGCAGAATGACGTGCAGCTTTTCCGTCTGATCCGGCGACCGGTCGGCAGAGGCCTCCTGCCGGCTGATGATGCCGAGAATGAGGCGTTTCACGGCGATGATGTTGCCGTCGCTGATGGCCAGCTGCAGGTCGTTGATCTGACGTGTGATCACGGCCTTGCCGGCGGCGTAGTCTTTCAGGTTGAAGACTTCGAGATGCGTGATCATGCCCCGGCAGTCGTAGAGGATCTCCAGGATGTCCGCATCGCTCAATCCGCTCGGATTCAGCGTGATGCGGCTGCTGGGATGGAGTTCCCGCAAGCGGTTCATGAGGGCGGCCGGGGTCAGCTTGAGCAGGCGGGGTTCGTCCGCGGCATTGCAGGGGATATTGGGATTGGGAAGATCGGGATTGCAGGCCGGCCTCAGGTAACGTTCGACGACGGCCTCCGAGTCCAGCGCCTCCATATCCGCGATCAGGCGCTCCATGCGAAGGCGTTCTTCCGTTGCCGCCCGGGTGCAGGCTTCTCGCAGCGCGGTTGCGCGTTGCTCCATGGCGGGCAGCAGGTGCAGGTGGATGAACTCTGCAAGATGAAGATTCGAGACCTGTCCTGCGCCCACGAAAGACAGAAAGTCAGCCTCCGGGATCAAGGGGATTTGAAGGTTGAAGGTGCGCTCGATCTCGGGGCGATGACGTTCATTGAAGGCCCTGAGCGCCATCAGGACGCAGGCTGCGCGATACCCGGAAACCTTGCGTCCCTGAGTCATAAAAGCGTTGACGGGTTTTTCGTCCAGGAAATTGAGAAACTCGCTGCAGTCGGCAAAGCCGCGCGGCACCCAGATAAACGGCACAAAACGGTTACGGAAGCGCGCGTGCAGCGAGAAGCCGATGCGGATCGTCATCCTCATGATATCCGCGGCCTCCAGAAGTTCCGCCGCCGCTTCGGGTTCGATGTAGTTGTAATGGACCACCGTGAGATGGCGGATCCCCTTGATCCAGGCGTCCATCACGAGGTGCGTCGGCGATTTTCGCCCTTTCGTGTTCGCGTCGTGGACGTGATCGTCAAAGGCGATCTGGTTCCAGGCCTCCGGCATTTCGAGCAGATGATAGCGGCGCAGCAGCGCGCGGATCAAGCGGGGTTTCCCCGATCTTGCCGTGCGGAAGTCATGGGCCAGCTCCAGTTGACGCCGGTGGTCGTCCCGCGTCCGCACGAGTTCTTTCATGATCTGCATGAGTACGCGCGCCGTGTTGTTGCGCAACGGTCCGCAGGTGGCGCTGAGCACTTCTTCCCGGGCGCTGCGCAGGGCGCCGACGCGCTCGTGGGCCTTGCCGACCTCCAGAGAATCCAGGAAATTGAACATGGCCACGGCGAGCCGCAGACCCGGCGGCGCCGCCAGCTCCTTGATGCCGTGCGGATGCAGGTAAGGATTCAGGAGGTTTTTGAGGGGTTTGCTGGACTCGGCCCTGCCCAGGACATCGTTGAGCATCACCAGCAGTTGCTGGTCATTGCGGTCGAAAAGCAGGCGCGTAATCGGCTGTTGCATGGGAGAATCCCCCGGGAACGGATAAAGTCCTTTAATGACAACAGGATGAATTAAACATCTGTCCTTGTATCTTAATCTCGCCCTCTGTGCAAACTTAAAATCTCAGAATTCGAGAACTTTGCACCGGCGCTGAGGGCCTTCGGAGACGGTTATGCAAAGCTCTTCTTCGTGCATGATGCAGAGGGGCTGTCGGTTGAGCGAAACGGGCTGAAAAATATTTGCAATGCAGTTGCATTCAATGTAAAAGGTCGCATGAGCCAGACAAACGAACACTGCGATGCGGCCGAAACCCTGCAGGATGCCGGCCTGAGCCAGACGTCCCAACGGACGGCCGTGCTGGAAATCATCATTGCGGCGGACGGACCGCTGAGCGCCGCGGAAGTCCTGAGCCGGACAGACCCCAGGCAAAAGATCAACAAGGTTACGATCTACCGGATCCTGTCCTCCTTCAAAGAGCACCGGATCATCCGCGAACTGCCGACGGATCAGGGCATGAACCTTTACGAAATGGCCTGCCGGCACAATCCCATTCATCCTCATTTTTACTGTAAAACCTGCCGGACCATGTCTTGTCTGCCGCCGCTGACGCTGTCCCAGGCCATGGATTGGTTTGCCTCTTCCGGCGCCTTCCGGGTCGACGACGTGCATGTCAACCTCAACGGCGTATGCGGGCAATGCCGGAAGCGATCATGATGCAAGCGAGTTGCAAATAATTAGGTTCTCTGACGATCGTTGCAGGAAAATTAGGATAGGAAAGGAAAGAAAGTTGCGGACAGGAGAGGCAAATCAAGACATCGAGACGCTCAAGATCGTCGGCAGGGCTTTGGCCGTTATGATGGCGGTCTGCATGGTGATGGTGCTGTTGACATCCTGCCGGGCAAGCGAGGAAAAGGTCATGCAGAATAAAAAGCTGCAGGTGGCGACGTCGCTGTTTCCGCTCTACGATTTTGCCCGCAACATCGGGCAGGACCGGGCGGATGTTTTCCTCTTGCTGCCTCCGGGCGTCGAAGCCCACAGCTTTGAACCCAGGCCGGACGATATGGTCCGCCTGAATCGGGCGGATGTCTTCATCTATACGAGCAGCGCCATGGAGCCCTGGGCGGCTGACGTGCTCCGGGGCGTGCGGAACCGGGACCTCAAGGTTATCGAGTCCGGCAGAGGCATCGCCATGCTGGCGGGTCATGAAGAACATTCCCATGGGAAGCAGGAAGGGCGTCGACACGTCGCTGATGAGCGGCGTCCTGATCAAGGCGGTGGGGACCCCCACATCTGGCTCGATTTTTCCAATGCCGCGGCGATGGTGGACAATATCCTGGCCGGTTTCATCGAAAAAGATCCTCTGAACCGGGCCTTTTATGAAAGAAATGCAGATGCCTATAAAGCGAAACTCTACGATCTGGACCGGCGGTTCAAGGACGGTTTGTCGCGTTGCCGCAAGAACGTGATCGTTCACGGCGGCCATTTCGCATTCGGTTATCTGGCGCAGCGTTACGGCCTCCGGTATGTGGCCGTTTCGGGTTTTTCCCCCAATGCGGAGCCGACGGCGTCCGGGATGGTCAGGATCAGCAAGGTCCTGAAGGCGAACGACCTCCGTCATCTGTTTTACGAGGAACTGCTCTCGCCCCGGGTTGCCGAATCGCTTGCCCGGGAAACCGGCGTATCCCTGCTTATGCTGAACGCCGCCCACAATGTCGGCAAAGAGGAATTTGAACGGGGCGTCGGCTTTCTCGATCTGATGCAGCGGAATCTGGAGAATTTGAAAAGGGGGCTTGCGTGTCCGCAGCCGTGATCCGGGTCGAAAATCTCAATTTCTACTATCCGCCTGTCGAAGTTCTCCGGGAGATCACTTTCGACGTCGGTGCAGGAGACTATGTGGGGCTCGTGGGGCCGAACGGATCCGGGAAAACGACGCTGGTGAGGGCGATTCTGGGGATCGCGCGACCTGCGAGCGGCAGGATCGTTCTGTTCGGGCAGGATATCGAAAAATTTCAGGACTGGCGAAAAGTGGGCTATCTCCCACAGGGGTTCGGCGGATTCAATCCGCATTTTCCGGCGACCGTGCGCGAGGTGGCCTCCCTGGGGCTCATCGCCCGCAAGACCTTCCCGAGGCGTCTGGACCGGGCCGATATGCGGGCCGTGGATCGGGCGCTCGACGGGCTCGGCATTGCGGATATCGGTCACAAACTCATCGGGGAACTTTCAGGCGGCCAGCAGCAGCGGGTTCTGATTGCACGCGCCATCGTCGGAGATCCGGAACTGATCATCTTTGATGAACCGACGGCGGCGCTGGACCCGGATACCCGGGAACAATTCTTTACGATCCTGCAGGATTTGAATCGCAACAGAGGCGTGACGATGATCCTCGTGACCCACGACATCGGCACCATCGGGCAGTACGCAAGCAAGATGCTCTATATCGACAGAAGGGTCATTTTTTACGGCGATTTCGATGAATTCTGCCGGTCGGATAATATGACGGCCCTCTTTGGGCGAGGCGCGCAGCATATTATCTGTCACCGCCATGTTGCATAAATAAATAGCATATGGATATTCTGGACTATTTGCAATACGGCTTCATCCAGCGCGCGCTCGTCGTCGGCTGCTTCGTCGGCCTGCTGTGTTCCTGCCTGAGCGTGCTGCTGGTGCTGCGGCGGCTCTCGCTGCTCGGCGACGGCCTCGCCCACGTCACGTTCGGCAGCGTTGCCATCGGCATGGTTTTCGGCGTCTATCCGCTGTATGTTTCCCTGCCCGTGGTCATGCTGAGTTCCCTGGGAGTCCTGAGATTGACCGAACGGGCGCGCATTTACGGGGATGCGGCCATCGGCGTCGTGTCGTCTCTGGGAATTGCCGGCGGCGTGATCCTGGCCAGCGTGGCCGGGGGCTTCAATGTGGATCTCTTCAGCTACCTTTTCGGCAACATCCTGTCCGTCAGCGACGCCGAAGTGGTCATTTCCATCGTTTTGTCGCTGCTCGTGATGCTGTTGATTTATCTTTACTACCATGACCTTTTCTCCATCTCCTTCGACGAGGAATTTGCCCGGGCCTCGGGCGTCAAAACGGGACGGATCAATGCCATGCTCGTGCTCCTGACCGCCGTAACCGTCGTTCTGGCCATGAATGTGGTGGGAATCCTGCTCGTTTCGGCGTTGCTGGTGCTGCCTGCCGTTACGGCGCTGCAACTGGCGCGAGGTTTCGCCCATGCCATGCTGATCGCCGCCCTTACCGGCGTGTGCTCCGTCGTGGCGGGCATCTTCGTCTCCCTGATGCTGAACCTGCCGACCGGCGCCGCCATCGTCATGGCGAACCTGATCTTTTTTCTGGCCGCGTTGGGCGCCAAGGTTTTGATTGCAAAATGCAGATCCGTGAATTAGTCTGACGCCCATGAAACACGCATCCGCCGTTTTCCGAATGGCCGTCCTGGCCGTTGCCCTGACATTCTGGGCCTGTTCAGGCGCTCAGGATCAAGCCGAGGCGCCCTCAGGGGCAGGTGCGGGTGTCGCAGCGCCGGCGTACGGCGACATCATGGTGGAGGGATCCATTGGAGACGCCAGCAACCTGATTCCTCTGCTCGCTTCGGACAGTGCGTCCCATGAAGTCGCCGGAAAGGTCTATAACGGCCTCGTCAAATACGACAAGGATATCAATGTTGTCGGTGATCTTGCCCAGTCCTGGGAGATTTCCCCGGACGGCCTCGTGATCACCTTTCACCTCCGGAAAGGGGTCCGCTGGCACGATGGCCGTCCCTTTACGGCGGCCGATGTCCTGTACACCTACCGGCTTACGATTGACCCGAATACGCCGACAGCCTATGCCGGAGACTTTCTGAAGGTCAAGAAGGCGGAGGTTCTCGATCCCCATACCTTCCGGGTCACCTATGACCGTCCTTTTGCCCCGGCTCTGATGAGCTGGGGGTCTTCCATCCTGCCGAAACACTTGCTTGAGGGCCAGGACATCACGCGGTCGCCTCTGGCCCGCCGTCCGGTCGGGACGGGGCCTTATCAATTCAAGGAATGGGTAACGGGTCAGAAGATCGTACTCACGGCCAATCCGGACTATTTCGAGGGGCGTCCCTATATCGACGGCCATGTCACGCGCATCATTCCCGATACGGCGACCATGTTTCTCGAATTGCGCGCCGGCAACATCGATCGCATGGGGCTCACGCCGCTGCAATACAAACGCCAGACGGAAACAAACGTTTTCCGGAAGCATTTCAACAAGTACCGGTATCTGTCCTTTTCCTATGTCTATCTGGGCTACAATCTCCGCAAACCCCTGTTTGCGGACAAGCGGGTTCGCCAGGCCATCGCCCATGCCGTCAACAAGCAGGAAATCATCGATGGCGTCATGCTGGGGCTGGCCCGGGAGGCCACCGGTCCCTACAAACCCGGAGCTTGGGCCCATAACGCGAAGGTGAAAACCTATCCCTACGATCCGCCCAAGGCCAGGGCGCTGCTGGCGGAAGCCGGCTGGCGGGACGGCGGCGACGGCGTTCTGAAGAAAGACGGAGAAACCTTTACCTTTGAAATCGTGACGAATCAGGGCAACGAGATCCGCGCGAAATGCGCGGAAATCATCCAGAGGCGCCTTGCCGAAGTGGGCATAACGGTCAAGATCAGGGTCGTGGAATGGGCTGCCTTCGTGAATGATTTCATCAAGAAAGGCCGGTTTGACGCGACGATCCTGGGGTGGACGGTCTCCATGGACCCGGATATCTACGATGTCTGGCATTCCAGCAAGACGAAGCCGGACGAACTCAATTTTATCGGCTACGGAAACGCGGAGGTGGATGAACTGCTGGAAAGGGGACGCAGCACCTTCGACCAGAACCTCAGAAAGAAATGCTACGACCGCATCCAGGAAATCCTGGCCGAAGATCAGCCCTATCTGTTCCTGTATGTTCCGGATGCGCTGCCGATCATCCAGAAACGCTTCCGGGGGATCGAGCCGGCGCCGCTGGGAATCGGCTATAACTTCATCCGGTGGTATGTGCCGAAAGGCGAACAGAGGCTTGTCATGAAGCCCTGAGCCGCCCGGAACCCCCAAAAACAAAAACCTCATCCTTTCTGAAACAGAGCCCCGGCCATGATGGCGGATATCCATTCCCTCAAGCGGTCCTCGCCGGCATGATTGCGTTGACACATAACGTCGCTTGTTTTATACTGATTCACCGAGAGGCCGAGTCCGTACAGAAGCCGCCCCGGCGAGTCTCCCTTGTAGACCGAGAGG
>Ga0351881_1041_pt1 | contig 40666 bp, 32 predicted proteins | sample BONcelFGM3001E15_FD_206769 | JGI IMG/M metagenome (GOLD analysis project Ga0351881, IMG submission 206769) | Enriched cells from coal bed in the Powder River Basin, Montana, United States - BONCAT cells FGM rep3 HSBNCT.FGM.300.1.E15 ...
GCGGTGATTGCAATCGGGGCTGCGCCCGCTGCTGCGGGATGGCGGCTAATTGCGTCGCCCACACTCGGTGAACCGGCCCTGGTGCGGCCCGGGGATGCGTTCACGGTGCGCTTGGACTGCGCGAAAAACAAGCGTCTTCATTCGGTGCGCATGCGCGGGTTCAAGGATCCGGATGTTGTGTTGGAATTGAGTTCAGAGGTGTTCGATTGCGCGGGGGATTTGGAACTGCCTGTGAAAACGCCGCACGATGCGCCCGCGGGTCTCTATGGCCTGTGCGTGGATTACGAGAGCCCGAGCGGCGATCATACCGCGTGCCAGGATCATGCGGTAAGCGTGTCCCTGGAATTCAAGCAGGCTTTCCGGTTCGCGATTCTCACGGATTTCCATGTGGGCGATGCGCGGGGCGAGAAGAATAATCCCGGCATTCCGCTCCAGGAATTGCGCGCCAAAGCCATGGCCGCGGTGAATGCGGCCAAACCCGATTTCGTGCTCCTGACAGGGGATATTACGTTTTACCCGACCACGTATGAGAATGATTACAGGCAGGCTTTGGAGGAACTGGTGCGGGGCCTCAATGTGCCGGTGTTCATGACGCCGGGCAACCACGATCTGTACAGCATAAGCGCGCTGCGCGTGGACGGCGAATCGTTCTGGGCCGACACATTCGGCCCGGTGCGCAAATCGTTCACGTATGGCCCGTTCCGGTTCATCGGGTTCAATTCCTATAACTGGCCCGAAGCGTACAGGGACCGGTATGCCGAGGCTTTGGTCAAGGAAGTGGGGTCCAGTTCCCTGGGCATCATGGGCGCACAGGAGTTCGAGTGGATCCGGGACCGGATCCAGGAGGCGCATGACATGGGCCTGCGCCCCATTCTGTTCGCGCATCACGACCCGCAGAACATGAGCCCGTTCGCGGGGGATGACGTATTTTCCGTGGTTCAACGCGATGCTTTTGCGCAATTTCTTCAGGACCAGGGTGTGGAGTATTATTTCTTCGGGCACACGCACAAAAACTATACGCGCGAGCACGGGGATGTTCTTTTTATCAGCACGGGCACTGCGTCCAGCGGCTTTGTGCCGGGCGAGGCGTGGAGTTTCCGTATCGTGGATGTGGACGCGGCCGGGGATTTGACCATGCGGCCCGTGGTTGTGTGGACGCCCGTTGTGAACGCCGGCAAATGAAGCCCGGCATGGACCTTTGACAAATGAATAGACCTGTCAGACCGCGCAGAACCCATCGGGATATCGGGTTCCGAGTGCGGCCTTTCGCGCTTGTAGCCTGCACGCGGATTTCCCGTTATACTATGCTTCATGTTTTCAAAAGCGCGCTTTTGGCCACCCTTGTTTTTGATCCTGCTGTTGCTGCTGACAGGGACGTGCGGCACATCCGGGCGCGCGGCTGCGGCCGCGAATGACGGGCTCAAGGCGCGCACTGAGATTTTTCTCATCTACAAGGGCGCGACGCCCATCGGGTATTCCTCCACAACTTTGAAAAAGCTGGGAAACGGGGACTCGGATTTCGCGCGCTGGTCCATCGAATCCGAAATCTATTTGCGCATGGCGCTCAAGAATTCGTTCAAGGATACGTATCAGCGCAGCACCGAAATCATTGGCGAAAACCTGCGCCTCAAGGAAATGGAAAGCGTACTGTTGGTTGGCGACGAGGAATATAAATTATCCGCGAAATCTGACAACAACAGCCTTTATGTGACCACGGAATACGGGGGCCACACGCAGCGCACCGAAGAACCCTATCCCATGGGTGCGGTGCCCCTCAGTGCGGCGCCCATGCTGTTGTCCCGGCTCAACCTGGACAAGGGGCCCAAGGGCCGCAATATCAAAGTTGTGACCGCGAGCCCCACGCGCCTGGACGTATCCGATATGGGTGTGTTCGTGGAAGGCCCGGCCGTGGTCACGCAGGGCGGAAAACTCCTGGATGTGCGCCTGGTGCGCACGGAACTGGACGGCCTGGAAACACTCATAAAGATCGACACCCGGGGCAATGTGTACGAATGCATCCAGCCTGCGGTGGGCCTCAAGCAGACGCGGGTTTCACTCGAAAATCTGCAGGCCGTCAAAGAGTTCTCGGGCTGGGATGTGACCAACAGCATGATCCAGCCGGCGCACAGCCTGTTGCCGAACAGCGACACCCTGGACGGCGTGGACGCGGACCTGAACTGGAGTGCAAACGCCGATCTGTCCCTGTCCAGCGACCACCAGCAGGTGCGCAACACCACGAACAGGCGGGGCTCTTACCGGGCCAGCGTACATATCACGCGCCAGCCGTCGCCGCCCGTCAAGGAGCCGCTTCCCGAAAATGAGCGGCGCGCCTTTCTGGCTGCGGGCCCCAAAATCCAGACCAGCCACCCCGCTGTCAAAGAGGCCGCGGCCCTGGCTGCGGGCAAGGAAACCGATCCGCTCAAACAGGCGCAGTTCATTGCCCGGTGGATTCACGAGAACATTTACCCGGACCCGGCCACATGGGGCAACGACCACTCAGCGTCCGTGACCCTGGACCGCGAAGCCGGCATGAATAAACACACGGCTATTCTGTTCGCGGCCATGGCGCGCTCCCGCGGCATCCCCACGCGCGTGGCCACAGGCATGATCTACACGGGCGGCCTGTTCATCGCACACTTCTGGAACGAGGTCTATATCGACGGCGCATGGATGACCGTGGATGCCACGGCCGCAGATCCGCTGCGCCCCGCTCCCGTGCGCTTCAAGCTGGCCCAGGGCCCGGACACGGAAATCGCCGGGGACCGCGCCGCACCCGCCATGAAATCCCTGCGCATCGATATCACGGGCTCGCAAAAGCGCTGATGCGCAACACACGCAAAAATGAGAGGATGAATCCATAATGCAGAAAGCAGAACTGGCCAGGCGAATCAAGGAAGCGGCATACCTGGAGGGTGATTTCCTGCTGTCATCCGGGCGCCGCAGCAAGTACTATTTTGACAAGTATTTGTTTACCACAAAGCCCGAATTGCTGGGCGCTGTGGCGCGGCTTGTGGCCGAAATGCTGCCGGGCGATACCGTGCGCATCGCGGGCGCGGAACTGGGCGCTGTGCCCCTGGCCGCCGCCGTGTCCCTGCAAACCCGGCTGCCGTTTGTAATCGTAAAAAAGCAGGTCAAGGACTATGGCACGTCAAAGCCCATCGAAGGCGTACTCGAACCCGGCGACAAGGTCACGCTCGTGGAGGACATCATCACCACGGCCGGCCAGTGCATCAAGGCCGCGGACGCGCTCAAAGCCGCGGGCGCCGAGGTCGTCAAAATCATCGGCATCCTGGACCGCCAGGAAGGCGGCGCCGAGAATATCCGCGCTGCGGGATATGCGTACGAGCCCCTGTTCGTGAAATCCGATATGGGCGTGTAATCCGCCCTCCCCGGACACAACATCGTAGCAAACAGGCCACACGCGGCAGCGGCTTGGAATTTTATTTCCCGCGCGTTCAAAGCCCTGCACGTGCAGCGTATCGTGGTGGACCTCAGCGCCTTGCACAGCATCGACAGCATCGCCATCGGCACCCTTGTGACCCACACCCTGCACTGGCCCCAATTCAATATGGAAATCAAGTTTATAGGCATGCAATCCCAGGTGCGGCGCATGGTGGATCTCATGAAAGTGGACAACGTGCTCGACATCACCGACGGCCTGGAAACATGCCTCACCCAGTGGCGCGCAGCCTGCTGATCCGCATCCGCCCGCTTGTTCATCCCCTCATTTCCATTACCAGTTTTGTACAATAGATCCGGCAGCCGCGACACGCTTCATAACCTCCGCCAAATACGCAGGGTCAAGGCCGCACTTGCCGAATTGCCGCCCCGCGCGATAGAGTGTTAGCAACACGGAGGATCTGCCATGAAATTCATAACCCGCCAGGGAAGTGACAAAGGGGATATCAAGCTCTACGCGCTGTCCACCTGCGTGTGGTGCAGCAAGACCAAAAAACTGCTGTCCGACCTGGGCGTGAAGCACGAGTACATTGACGTGGACAATTTGTCCGGCAAGCAGCAGGCCGCGATCCGCGAGCAGCTCGACGCCATCGACCCGAACTGGCGTTTCCCGTGCCTCATCATCGACGGCGGCCGCGTGTGCATCTGCGGTTTCAAGGAAGAGGATATCAAGGAGGCCCTGGGCTCGTGAGCGACCAAGAAAACACCCCTGTGGAAATCACCGATGAGCAAGTGGAAAAATTGCGCGCGCGCCTGGACAAACAGGCCCGCTCCGGCGGCTACAACCTGAACCCGGACGCGGATTTCACCAACCCCCTGGTGCGCAGCCTGTTGCAGAATGAAGCCCGCTACGGGTATCCGTCCTGCCCCTGCCGCCTGGCCGCGGGCGATAAGCAGCAGGACCTGGACATCATCTGCCCCTGCGATTACCGCGACCCGGACCTGAACGAATTCGGCGCCTGCTACTGCGCCCTGTACGTCAGCGCCGCGGTGGTAAACGGAGACAAGCAAGCCGAACCCATCCCCGAGCGCCGGCCCCGCAACTCCCAGGATCGCCCCCAGAACCAGCAGCCCGCGGCGCCCGCGCCAGGCGCGGCCCCGGCCGCGCTCCCATACCCGGTCTGGCGCTGCCGCGTGTGCGGCTACCTCTGCGCCCGCGAAGAACCGCCCGGCGTCTGCCCCATATGCAAAGCGAAAAAGGAACGCTTTGATCGGTTTATGTAATGCGAAGCAGCAAGGCATCCATGTTTATTATGAGTTAAAAAGGATAGGTGCGCATTGCCAATAAGCATCCGTCTAATCGCGCCGTGCGGTTTAAACTGCGGCTTATGCGGGGCTTATCTGCGCCGTATTAAACCGTGTCCCGGATGTAAAGCAGAGGATGAAAACAAATCCGCAAGCTGCATTAATTGTGTGATAAAGAACTGCCGCGTGCTGGCGGCGCATGACTACAAGTTCTGCTTCAAGTGTGAAAATATTCCCTGCAAAAAACTGACGGATCTTGATAAGAGGTACAGGACGCGGTACAGTGTGGGCGTGTTTGAGAATCTCGAAAGCATCAAGCGGGATGGCATTAAACAGTTCGTGCGCGATGAAAAGTCTCGATGGTCATGCACACGCTGCGGGGGCGTTATTTGCATGCACACGGCGCAGTGCAGCCGTTGTGGGAAATGAAAGGGTTTTTCCTCTGAACGTTTCTTGATCCGTCGAAGACGCAGTAATCTTTTAATCAATTATCCATTCTCAATAATACATCATCCAGGCTTGCTGCGAACGGGCCCGGGGTTTCCATTTTGATGGAGACCAGTGCGGCGGCGAACTGGCCAGCCTGCCGGGGGTTGTGCGTGAGGCGGCGTGTGAGGTACGCGGCCATGGTGGTGTCGCCGCGTCCGGTGCGGCCGCTGAGGTTGCGCGCGTTGAAGGGCGTGTTGTGAAATGCGCCGGCGGCGCACACGAGCGCGCCGCCCGGGTGGGTGAGCAGTATTTCGCGCGCGCCCCAGGCCGCGAGTTGCTCGGCGGCATCTTGAACATTCGCGCGCCCGGTGAGGATTTCGGCTTCGGCCGCGTCTGTTTTGAAGTAGGTGAACAGAGGCAGGGCGGATTGCTTTTCGGCCCAGTCTTCATAGTCCATGGAGTTGCCGGGCCGCACCACGCGCACGAACCCCTGGGCGTCGCCGCTGAGTGCGCCGCGGCCCGCCAGATGCTTCATGAACTCCATATCATATTCCCCGCGCACCAGGCCGGACAGGTGCCAGATGGAGGCGGAGATGTCCGGGAGTTGCTCTATGGCATACTGGCCGGCAAAGCCGCGCGAGGTGCAGGTGCGCCGTTCGCGGGTTTCGTCGTGGTAGCGGTTTTCAATGCTCGTGGTTTGGGGTGCGGGGATGGGGAACACGGCCGCGCCCGCGGCGCGCAATGGGTCGAGCAGGGGGAAATCCGCCTCGGCGCAGCGGATGACGGCGGCCACATGCGCGCCCGCGCGCGCTGCGGCGAAGGCCCCGTACCACACGGCCCCGCCCGTGCCGGTTTCGTGCTGCCCCGGGGCGATGATGATGTCTTTGGATATGTGCCCGATAAAGGCGATGTCGAAGTGTGCGCTCATGGGAAACTCCACCCTTGCCTGATTTGATCCATGCATATTGTAGTGCATGAACCAGGATGCGGAAATATGCGATTAAGCGCCGGATTTGCCGGCCGGATTTGCCGGCCGGTTTTGGCGGGTCGGGAAATGCGTGGACCGGCTGTCGTGGCGCCCCGCTTTTTACATTCTGGAATAAATGCTGTCGGGCAGGTGGCGCAGCACGGTTGCGATGAGCCGCCACTTGGGCGGGATGTAGGCGATGGATTTGCCGCGTTCGACGGCGTCGGTGATGTGCCGGGCCGCAACAGGCGCGGGCGTGAGCCAGAACATGCCTTTCTGCCCTTTGGTGAGCGGTGTGTCCACGAACCCGGGGCGCAAATCCGTGACGCTGATTGGCAACTTGCGCTGCCGCGCGTTGAGGCGCAGGCATTCCAGATAATTGCTCACAAACGCCTTGGTGGCCGGGTAGGCCGGGTTGCCGGGAATGCCGCGGATCGCGGCCACGGACGACAGGCCCGCAAGCCGCCCGCTCCCCTGTTTTACAAAATAGCGGAACGCCACCCCGGCCATGGCCGCGAACCCGGTCACGTTCAAATCGATGGTGGCTTTTTCGGGCGCCCACTCGAGGTCGCGGTTCGGCAACCCCGTGCCCGCGTTGATCACAGCAACATCCATGCCGCCCATTTCCTCGATCAGCGACTCGAACGCACCCATGGCCTCATCTGTCTGCGTGATATCCATAACCTTCACAAACGATGGCCCGGATAATTCTTTTTGAAGGGCAAGGAGTTTGTCTTCACTGCGCGCGGCCAGGCCCACGGCGTATCCGCGCCTGCTGAACTCGCGCGCCAGCTCCGCGCCTATGCCCTGGCTGGCTCCGATGATGATGGCTTTTGTTTTGTGTGTGCTCATGGGCTGATTATACAGGATGCGCCGGGCGGTGGATATTTTTTAACAGGATGGGCAGGATAACGCGGCAAGGCCGTGTTCTAAGAACATTTATTACGCATTCATATGGATTTCAGGATGTTTGTGTAGTTGCTTGAAAGCGACGTATGCCGTATCCCTTAAATCGCGTCTCTTCAATTGGTTTCCTGTTTACCTCCGGCAACGCAACCGGAAACATGGCTTGCGATGCGTCGCTGTTCAATGCATTTCCTTATCCTGCCCATCCTGTTAAAAAACACACCCCGTCGCACCCATCATCCAACTTCCCTGCTCCCCGCGCCTGCAAATCACTATAATGTGTTCGGTATGATACAATTGCGCGACATCAACTTCGGGTACGGCGGCCGGGACCTCATGGACGGGCTGAGCCTGCACATCAAGCCCCAGGACCGCATCGGGCTCGTGGGGCCCAATGGCGCGGGCAAGACCACGCTGCTGCGCATCATCCTTGGCGAGATAAAGGATTTCACGGGCGAAGTGTCCCGGCGCAAGGGCATGGCCGTGGGCCTGCTGCCCCAGGAGGGCATCTACGACAGCGGCCGCTCGGTCCTGGAAGCCGCCCTGGAAACGTTTGCGCCCCTCATAGCCCTTGAGGCCGAGGTTGAAGCGCTGAACGCGTCCATGGCCGTGGAGACCGACCCGCAGCAGCGCGACGAGTTGCTCGAGCGCGCGGGCGCGGCCCAGCTCGATTTCGAGACCCGCGGCGGGTTCACGTTCCGCGCGCGCACGGCCCAGGTGCTCACGGGCCTGGGCTTCAGCGAAACCGACCTGCAGCGCGACATGAGCACGTTCAGCGGCGGGTGGCAGATGCGCGTGGCCCTGGGCAAGCTCCTGCTGCGCGAACCCGATATCCTGCTCCTGGACGAGCCCACCAACCACCTGGACCTGCCGGCCCTCCTGTGGTTCGAGGAATTCTTGTCCACATACCCAGGCGCGGTGCTCATCATCAGCCACGACCGCGCGTTCCTGGACCGCGTCGTGCACCGCATCGCCGAGCTTTCTCAAAAGCAACTCAGCATCTACACCGGCGGGTACTCGGCCTACGAAGTCGAGAAGCAGAAACGCCTCGAAATTCTCGCCAACCGCATCGAAAATCAGGAGCGCGAAATCCGGCAGACCGAGCGGTTCATCGAGCGGTTCCGGTACAAATCCACCAAAGCGCGGCAGGTGCAGTCGCGCATCAAATCCCTGGAAAAAATGGAGCGCCTGGAAATGCCCGGCCAGGAGCGCTCCCTGAATTTTTCGTTCCAGGTCCAGAAGCCAAGCGGCAAGGAAGTCATCCGCCTCACAGGCGTCAACAAGGCCTATGGCGAAAACCACGTGCTGCGCGACGTGAAGCTGGCCCTGCACCGGGGCGACCGCATGGCCATCATCGGCGCCAACGGCCTGGGCAAGACAACGCTCATGCGCGTGCTGGCCGGGCGCACCGAATTCACGGGCGAGCGCAAGGTGGGCCACAACACGGAAATCAGCTACTTCTCGCAGGACCAGTTCGAGTTGCTGAACCCGGACAACACCGTAATCGAGGAAGCCACGGGCGGGCCCGCGGGCCCTGGGGGCACGCCCATCCGCAGCCTGCTGGGCGTGTTTCTGTTCTCTGGCACAGATGTGGACAAGCCCGTGCGCGTGCTCAGCGGCGGCGAAAAAAGCCGGCTCCTGTTCGCGCGCATGATGGCCAGCCCCGCCAACTTCATGGTCCTGGACGAGCCCACCAACCACCTGGATCCGCCCAGCCAGGCCATGCTCGCGCGCGTGCTGAACAGCTACAACGGCACCCTGTGCGTGGTGTCCCACAACCGCTGGTTTATCAATGAAGTGGCCAACCGCATCGTGGAAATGACCCCGGGCGGCATGGACGAATACCTGGGCAATTACGAGGACTACAAGTACCAGAAAAGGATGCGCGCGCAGGACCAGGCCGCGCTTGCCGCCGGGGATGACAACGAGCAACCCGCGCCGGCCGCGGTGTCCGAGCGCAAAGTGCAGCGCCAGGAGCGCGCCCGGTTCGTGCAGGAGCGCTCGCGCGCGCTCACGCCCATCCGCACAGCCATCACCGAAACCGAGGCCCTCATCGACGAATTGGAAGCGCGCATCGCGGACATTGAAGAAGAACTCGCCGACCCCGCCAGCTACAACGATGCGGAAAAAATGAGAACACTGCCCGCGGAACTCAAGCAATGCAAAACCAGCCTTGAGCAGGCCATGGAGTACTGGGAAGAATTAAGCGAAGACCTGGCCGGAAAAGAAAAAGAATTCGAATAGCAACATTTTCCCTTGAAACCAATTCCATCGAAAAGAATTCTCCGGACTTCAGTCCGGGGTCGTTCAATTTAAAATTATCCCAGGCGCGGTCAATTGTTATGGCAATTAAGTAAAATTAATGAAACAGCAGCGAATGAAGGATGGGGGTAAATGGGCGAATTTTCGCAATTTTACTCAATTTGGCTGAAGCATTTTTTGAAGATAATGAACATTAGCTGACACTGGATGGTATTTATACCATGATGGAACAGAAACCAAAGAATTCATTAAAGCACATCGGCGTATTTCTGCTGTGTGTTTTATTGTGTCATGCGGCGGGGATCATCGGTTCCGTATTCACCATCAAGGCAATCCCTGTCTGGTATGCCCTGCTTGAGAAGCCGTGGTTTAATCCGCCCAACTGGATATTTGGCCCGGTGTGGCTGACTCTTTACACCATGATGGGCATATCACTTTATCTTATCTGGCGACACAGAGAAAAAGGAATACAGGTAACAGCGGCGCTCACAATTTTCGGAGTCCAGCTTTTTCTGAACGCCATCTGGACACCGGTTTTTTTCGGAGCAAAACTCCTTGCTCCGGCGTTCGCAATAATCGTATTGTTATGGATCTCAATTATCGCAACCATAGGGTCGTTTAAAAACCACAGCAAAACAGCGGCGCTGCTGCTTGTTCCCTACTTGCTGTGGGTCACATTTGCAGCAATTCTGAATTTTTCACTGTGGATACTGAACCGTGGATAGACGGGTATTCCGCGCAAATGGAAATTGAGGTGCACGGCACGCAGTAGTATTTCTATTTCCATTTCAAGTTTTGGTGACGATGAGGCGTAATCAATGAGATTGGATTGAATAAAGGATGGGATCAATGCGTAAGGCATTTCCTGTTTCGCCAAGGTGACCCGGATCTCGCCTTTTTGTGTTTTATTTATTAACAGAGACAATTCTTAAGATTTGGAGCATGGTTCAAGTGAGATATTTTGCAATCAATAAGACATTGAAGTTAACTGCCATAATACCAATATGTTTTTTAGCTGCTCTTTTGACCGTTATTAATTGTAAAGACGTACGCGGAGATGATGATAACCATTTATCTGAAATTAATATGCCTATCAATCAAATTGGCCAGAGCAAATATTTTTCTCAGTGTCCGAATGGATTTGAGTATGGTGAGATGTTTGAAGACACGTTTTGTCAATTAGTTGATTTGAATTTTCTTGATAATCCGGTTTCAATTTACGCACTTTATATTAGGGGAAGCTATTTTCAAGATGATGCTGATTTAACTTCATTGAATAACGTAAGTAATGTAAATACTATTTGGCTTGTAGATGTTACTGAAAATCAACTTCATAATATAGCGAATAAGAGCATTGTAGAGAATGTAAGGAATGTTTATATTCTGGAATATGGCGGCAGTTTTATAGCAATTAATGAATTATTATCCTCTATCGATTCAAATTCACTAGAGACTCTACTTTTGTTTGGATTGAATCCAATCAATAATGATATCAGCATGATATTACGCAATACAAGAATAGATGAATTGGAACTATTAGATGTTGGTGAAATAGGATTTCAATCAGGCAGTATAAAACGTTTAATTGAAAATAATATTTCATCGATAAGGAGTATTTCAATTGACCATGTTGCTTTGGACAATAATGACATTACTACAATACTGTCAACAAATCCGAGAGAAATGACATTGGGGTTTATCGACTTTATTGATAATGATGATTATATTGTCCGTGATATTTCTACGGATATAGTAAAAATAGAATTGTATAATATTATTGAAGCGAATATTTTAAATACATTGTTCAGTGAGCACTTCCGCTATGATAATTTGCATGAATTGAAAATACATAACATGAATATTGGCGCGAAAAATATATCTGCACTGCAAAACAGCATAGGCACATGCAGCATCAGAAAAATATTGTTGAATCAAACAAATGTCACCGATGATATGCTCTGGAAGTTGTTGACATTGTGTAACGATAGTATTGATACACTGGATTTACATTATAACAAATTGTCAAAAACATCATTATCAATGATCTTGGATTATTTAAAGAATCACAAGATAGATGAGCTCAGTATTGTGCAAAAAGGAATATCTTTGATTGATATAATTGAGTTCTTAAAACTATTAAAATGTAATGATGTCAGTATGATTAGTATAAATAAAATTAATTTGAATGATATATCACATGATTACAATCCACTTGTGAGTGAAATTAAGGATTGCGTAAAAGATGCAGTACATTGAATTGAGCGGGAAATATTGTGATACGAAAGACGACCACCGCAGTCAGTATTTGAACTGTTGCACACCTTGAAGAAAATGAATCCTGAAAAGCCGTACCCTAACTTTCCTAGAAAACAGTGGGAAGCAGTCAGGGATAAGGTGCATGCAGAAGTGATTTTGCCTGACAAACGATTCTCCGCATTACGCCACCGATGTGCAACATCCATGATTGAGCGTGGAGCAACCTTGTATGATGTGCAGCACTATCTTTGCCACAGCGATCCACGAACCACCATGATTTATGCACACGTCAGCAAGGATCGGGATGAGACTATCAGAAAGTTTCTGGAAGGGTAAAACGGCTCTATTGTGTCTACGGTGTCTACCAAATCACTTTACCGCAAAAACAGAAATGCTCCCGAAGGAGCAAAAATGTTGATGTTTACTACAGTTATACGGTTTGGAGACGATGGGACCCTCCAGAATTGTAGGTTTTATTGGGATTTTTACCTGTATCGACTCGTATGTGCCTCGTCTTATCCAAGGAAATCAAAGGTTTTTTCATGATAATGGTGAATCCCAGAGGCGAACCAGGGCGATTTTTTCCTTATAGCAGCCATGACATCGGGAATTCCGCAAAAAGCCTTCTGCGCGCATCCTGACATAACGGGAAGGCAATGTAAGGCACAGATGCCTCAACAAATAAGCGATGACCCCCCGTCTGGATGACACCTTTTTAAGCACTGGCAACCGATTCTGGTCTTGTATATACTATGTATATATGTTTTTAGGCAAATCTACTGTATAGGTATTTTAGAATGGATAGACTACATGCCAAAAGGTCGTGACTATACCAAATCAGAACTGTTATCGATGGTATGCAATGACAGGGTGAATGACAAATATTTCCCAACATATTTCCGGTGTGGTTGGTGTGATAACTGCAAAGAATATGCCAGACAGAAGTTAAAGGACAAGTTTATCGAAGCCGACTTTGATTTTCATATCATACTAACCCTAAGAAATAAACCTCAATTTCCTGTGGTTGATGAAGTAAGATTATACAATGAACTTTTGTATATGTTAGAAGGCTTTAAGGGCGAACTCAGGAAAAGGCTGAAATATAAGTGGGAATTCTGGGCGATACCACATATTGAGTATGATTCAAGAAATTCAACATGGAACCCACATATACACTCATTGTTTCGTGGATTGCGGAATGAAGACCTACACGTCGTAAGGCAAGTGTGGAGAAAAACAAAGGGGAATATATTGGCTAATGATAGGGGGGAGGAAGGCGCTGTTGTTGTTATAAAGAAGCAGATGAACCCGGTTCAAAAAGATAATACAGCCAGATATGTTGCGAACAAATTCAGGCTCCTGAAAATCGGTGATAGGAAAAGGTTGTATAAAAAGACGGCGGGGTATTACAAAATGAAAACACTTGGGGATGAAAGTCAAAAGACACATCACCTCCAGAAAAAGTCTTTGTTAGGGTTAATTAAAGCATGTAGGAAGTTGTTGAAGCCTGGTGAGGTGAAAAGATTAGAAATGAAGGATTTTAAGAAAAAATTAAGACAGAAGCATGAAGGGCGATTATGGGGAAGCAAAGGGCATGTGGCGCAGTTGATTGCGATGGGCTTCATTGGAAGGAAAATAGACCCAGAATATAGAAAGGGTTATTTGTACTGGCTACAACCAGAAACTGAATATAGTCTTGAATTGGTGAGCATACTCGATGAAACATGATTATCTACTTTTTTCATGCTCAATTACATCAAAATAGGTTTGGCAACAAAATGTCAACGATATATGTTTTAAGTTGCCAATATAAAGGCTTTACAGGCACGTTTTTTGAGAGTATCCTTTAAGGGACATCAAGAGAGGCGGATATTGGGGAATTTGATTTGTGTAAAAGGGGAAGAAAGAACGGAAGTTGAGGGGGAACCTTCCATGGCTAAAAAAGGACCAGATTCGCACCATGTTGTTCCAAGCAAGGGAAAAGGTGGTTGGGATGTGAAGCGTGGTGGGGCAAACCGAGCCAGCGGACATTTCGACACAAAGAAAGACGCTGTGGATGCTGGGCGGAAAATCAGCCAGAACCAAGGAACAGAACTTCGGATTCACAACAAGGAAGGAAAGATTTCGCAGTCTGACAGTCATGGAAATGACCCGTGCCCGCCAAAAGGATAAGAGGTGATGTGTATGAGTGATTGGATTCATGATAGAAATGGTCGTGCCTCAATGATATTTGATTCCGATTGTATAAGGAATAACCGTGGTACAGTTGTTGCTTGGATATCTGGAAACAGCATCTACACATTGAAAGGAAGACACTGCGGATGGTTTGAAAATGGCATATTATTTGACTCAAGCAATGATGTGATAGGGTTCCTTCGTGATTCAACTGGTGGACTTCCTTCTGTACCTGGAATTGGTGGAACACCCGGAACACCCGGTTTTTCCGGCAAGCCTGGTCGCCCCGGATTTAGCGGTGTTCCCGGCAGACCTGGTCGAGGTGGTTGGTCTAAAGAGGATTTGTCTAATTTTTTTAATAAGCAATAAGAACATACGCTCAATTTGTGGTTCAATATCACGAATACAGAAGGTGCGGTTCGGATATATGTTTTTATTAACAGTTTATTTGATAGTTTAAATGGGTTTTAAGGAGTAATTTTGCCACTTTCCCTAAATGATATCTTTCCAAATGCAGACAAAGGATTAAGCGATATAGGTTTCTTCTTTGGTGCTGGCACCTCAAAGGAAGCAGGGTACTTTCTTACAAATGAGTTGACGCGGAGGGTTGTTGCAAATCTTATTGAAACGCACAAGAGTCGTATTCAGTCTATCTTAGATAAGGAAGGGATTTCTCATGACATTAAAAACGGTATCCCAGATATTGAGATAATATCAGATGCCATAGCCAAACACAGGCTTACCTTAAGCGATAAAGATATAATTACGATTGAAGACCAAATCCAACATCTTATTGTCAATGAAATTGTCAGTGTGGATAATCCCAATTTGGAATACCATGTGTTATTCTTAAAGGCTCTCAAAAGCCTTTTTGCTCAAAGACCTGATAGAATATGGATTTTTACGACAAACTACGATTTGCTTTTTGAGCAAGCCGCTATGAAGGCCAGAATCAATTTAATCAATGGATTCCAAGGGGCATTATATAGATACTTTGACGAAGGCGTATTTAACCTTGATTATGGCACCATTATAAATAATAGATTTGAAATATACAAAGGACCACGAGTTATCCTTGTTAAGTTACATGGTTCAATATCGTGGTGCAAAGATGATGGAGAAATAGTTGAAACAAGCGACAAAGATATTCATGGGAAATATCCCCACTCACTCATACTGCCAAGAAAACATAAAATATTGGATACATTAGAACACCCATTCGACAAAATGTTTAGATATGCGAGCAACATAATTGGTAAACATTGTAAATATATAGCCTGTTGTGGACATAGCCTGAGAGATGAACATATTAATGATTATTTGTTCATCCCTAAACTACGAGATAGAGCAATAAAAATGACAGCATTATTTGAAGAACTTCCAGAAAATATTGAAATATTTAAAGACTTCCCATCTTTTCAATATTGCACAAAAGCGACAATCGCAAAAGACGGCATACAACAACCGGAAAACAACGAATACTGGAAATTCAGTGAATTTGTTAATCTTATTGCGAGAAAGGCTGGAAAGGGAGTTTAATATGAGCATATACAAGATTGGCAAGGTGATAGGTGTTAGCGGAGACAAGATAGACGTAAGTTTGATTGACTATAATGCTGATGGTGAAGCACCTGGTGTTCCTGAAACGATGGCTGTAAATATTGATACTGGAAGCGGACCATTTCCTCTCATTATTGGACAGCCTGGTAGTTTTATAAAAGTTTCAATTCCAACTGGCACTCTTCTTTGTCTTATTACAGATATTCAAATGAAAGAAAATTCTGTATCGGTTTCAGAGACAAAGGAAGCAATAAGTGATGGTCAGTTTCCAATAGCATCTCCTAAAAGGATTGTGTCAGCAATACCAATAGGCACAATAGACCTCAGTGGCAAATTTGAACGAGGAACGGATATTCTACCAACAATTAACAGCGATGTTTATGCTGTCCTGCCAAAAACCATTGAGGATGTTTACAAGAGTTATGCCGAAGGGGATTTCTCCATAGGAAGGCTGTCCCTTATTCCAGAGCAAGATGCAAAATTTAATCTGGACGCATTCTTAACAAGACATGCCGCAATTCTTGGACAGACTGGATGTGGAAAATCATGGACTGTTGCATCGTTTATGCAAAAATTATCAACATTTAAAAAGTCCACGATAGTTCTTTTTGATTTGCATAATGAGTATAAGAGTGCATTTGGTGATGATATTGATTATATAAATGCAAGCGATATCGAGCTCCCATATTGGTTAATGAATTGTGAAGAGTTGCTTGGTCTTATGGTGGACAGAGCAGAATCTCATGCTCCAAACCAGATAGCAAAATTCAAAGAACTTTTACAGACCGCCAAAGAAATGCACCCAGAAAACACGACTATGGGGATTCCTAAAATAACAGTGGATACACCTGTATACTTTGACTTTAACAGCATTGTTAATGAGTTTGCAAGATTGGACATTGAAATGATTCCAGGCGCAACAAAACCAAAACAAGGACCTCTGTATGGTCAGTTTACACGGCTTCTTATGCGACTTGAATCACGATTAAATGATAAACGATATGACCTTATCTTTCATCCAAAAACTTATAACACTTCGGCATCAATGGAGCATCTCTTTAGAAAAATCCTTGGCGAAGAAAGCAAACCCAAAAAGGCTGTAGTAATTGACATAAGCCCTATACCCTTTGACGTTAGAACCTCTGTAATTTCTTTACTGATGAGATGCCTGTTTGATTTTGCATATTGGTACAAAAGGATAAACAAGGCTTCGTATCCAATCGCTGTATTTTGTGATGAAGCGCATATATATTTAAATGAAAGAGAACCCTCTACGCTTCCTGCAAGAGAATCGGCTGAAAGAATTGCAAAGGAAGGCAGAAAGTATGGCATAAGCCTTACTGTAATTAGTCAACGTCCAAGAGAAGTGTCGGCAACTATACTTTCACAATGCAACACATTTTTATGTTTAAGGATTACAAATCCAGATGACCAATCTTACGTAAAGAGCCTTTTGCCTGAGTCAATTAAGGGAATCATAAACATGGTATCGACCTTAAGAAGAGGAGAAGGGATATTGCTTGGAGATTCAATAATGATGCCAACAAGAATTAGGATAACACCTCCGAATCCCAAGCCAACAAGCGATGATACTTCCTTCTCAAAAGAATGGAGCAAAGACCATGAAGAGGTCGATTTGAATACGGTTTTGAACTCATGGAGAAGACAGGATGCATAATGAAGATATTTGATTAGAATATGCTTCCCACGATGAGTACTGATAGCCAGCCCATCAAGGTCTGCCACGGGTTCTGACGGCGTGGGGTCTCCTGAAGACACCCCCCATCAATATTCCCGTATACCCCGTCTCCCACAAAATAAGAACCCCCGCCGCTTCACCAAGAAAACCAGAACAAGCGCCCTGAAAAACCCAAAATGAAAATAAATATAAAAATGAAAAATGGAAATCGACATTAAAAATTACATTTTGAAAATGGAAATGGAAATTGAGATAGAGATGGGAACTCCCCCCCATACTGAAATTCAGAATTGTGAGGGCATTTATTTTCTGAAGGCGGGTCGATATAAAAATAAATATTTCAAAATGCCCTACCGTCCAAAACGGCATGGGTTTACCGTGTTGGTGATTGAAAGTTGTTTGAAACGAAATCGTTGATTCGGACACGGATTGGAACTCTATTGACTGAGAAATAAACGGTTTTAGATGAAAGTTGAAATGCGGGTGGAGTCTTTGGGCAATTAAAAATACATGTGCTGTAAAAGAGAACCATTGAGATATTGGGCGAACCGTGAAGGATATTGAAGCGGTCCAAGGAAGATATTGCACCAAAGGATATAAGTGTCGTATTCGAGGTCTGGTTATTGACGGATGCTTTTCGACCGGAGAATAGAACAGTTGGGTAATGCCTCTTACAGGCGGAGGGGGACCGTGGTTCTGCCGGGAATGACCCTGGGTATCCTCAATATAGCGTGGGGTTGCCCCATAAATTAAGGAAAATATGGTGGGGATGCCCTGTGATGTGGTCAGCATATTGATGGGGATCCGCTACAGCATTAGCCAGGGTCATCCTGTGGTATGCCATAGAAGCCCAGGGTCATCCGGTATGTAGGCAGTGGGCTGACGGTGGGTTCCCCTTCAATATCGGCATGGGTAGCCCTATGAACTGCGGTTAAGGTTGGGTAATCCCTATCAAAAGCAATGGGCACCCCCTATTTTGGAGCATAAAAAGCGGGGGCACCCCACTCAACAGGCATGGTGGGTCTCTGAAAACATTAGGGGTTGCCCTATTCTATACAAAGGGGTATCCCCGAAGCGTGTCGTAAAACCCTCTTCAATGGGAATATTTCAAAATAGTCTTGCGTCCCGCACTTCAAACAATGATACAACCGACCGGGTACCAATGGACTTGTTGTTGTGGTGCCAAATCGGTCAATGTCATCAAGGCAAACGGAGTTCCGGTAATCCCGGCTGTGCTCATGCAAAACCATATCGCAGTTATGGGTGTATCCTGTAGGGAATGCCGTTTTCATTGCAGACATGGACTCACCGAAATGCAACTGAATGACGTTGTTTGTCCTTGTGCCAAAAGCCTGAACCACCGGGGGGATGTTGCCACGTTTTGCCACGACGAAACAGCAAAGGAATTCCTTGAATAATCTCCAAATGGAACACTTAGGTATGTCCTTCTCAAAGACAGCGGTCGAATTGCGGAAGGTTCGATTACGAAGCAAGTCCAAAGCAACCTGTGTGACCGGCTCTGATAATGAAGCCCGTTCAGCATTATATTGTATTCGTCTGCGGTAATTTTCTCTAATTAACAGCAATGGAGTAATGGACCCGACCTCAGAAACACCCGACAACACACCGAGGCAGTAAAAGCCCGCTGTCATAGCGTCTAACACCCTTGACAGCCTATTTTCACTTTCCTCTTCATGTGTTCGTAATGTTTGTCTTGGCAAATCATTCACAGGTGATTTCTCCATGGTGTTCTTCGTGTAATAATTTCAAGGTTGTTGGGGATAATCCGGAGTAAGGTAAAATCAAAGCACCGCAGAAGGAACACTCTGTAACACAATTAAATGGGATTGGCGCAATATCTATTTCTGATGACGTATAATCGATGAAATCCTTGTTCTCTTTTTTGTGCATATATGTGTCCCAGTCCATATAGGAAGCCCATCCACCTGTAAGCGCAGAGTATGTTGCACAGCAATAATGTGGACTCCTAATCGTCTCACCAGACTTGATGGGATGTTCTGTTGGATAAAGGATTATATCGATGGTGTTGAATCCGGTGCTTGCCGTGGCAAACAATAATTCGGAGTATGACAGCGAAGTAAGGGAACAATCGATTACGATGATGTTTGATGCAATGTCGAATATCTCTGGATTCACGAATGATTCATCAGACACAAGCGGATACCCAGAGTAAATCATATTCTGACAAAGCAAGTATGCTTGCATTGACTCAATGTCTGTCAAGGGCAATACATCAGCACATTGTTCCAGTTCATCCAGAATGCTTTTGCTGATAAGTATGAACCTGTGTGGCGCATGAAGCCTTCTCTGGTCGAGGGTGTAAATTGCCATTTTCATCCGCGCAATCACGGTGTTTATAGTGTATCTTGCCCTCTGTCTTTCGATGCGTTGAACGGCTACTTGATTCATATCCAAATTATAATTTCTCGTCATTTTCCTACAGAGCCTATATTGAACGAGAAATTATAATGGAATCACAAAATGGAAAGTGGGATGCCAATATGTTCAATGATGACGATTATATCTCAACCTACACAGACCAACAGGCAATCGAAGACGGTGTTTTGGTTGCAGTCCAAGCATGGGGCTTGAGCTTCAACGGAACTGTGATAGACAGAATGACGACCACACTTTACGAACACATGTTGGGCATGGCGAATGAAACAGAGAACAAGTTCGACTTCATCAAGCACTTGATTTCAGAACGACTGACAAACGCATACGACCCGGATGGGGACGGGTATCTCATTGTAATTCCAGAAAAGGGAACAGAAGAAAGGCTGTGGTTGGTCCAGAACGAGCGGAACAATTATACGCTCATGTTTCCATCAGATTATTGATGTGCCGTAAGAAACGGGGACACATGGATGAACATAAACGGACATGTTCATTTTGCGGAAAAGTAGTAGATAAAAAGGACTCTATATCCCATTTTGACCAAGACGGAATCTCATGCACAGTGTGTCGCCTGTGTATAGCCACTGGCGCAAAGATATTCGGTATGAGAAATCTTAAAGAAGATGCAGGGGAAAACAACAATGGATGTCCCGGTGCCAAAGACCTAAAGATTCTGACCCCCAAGCAAATCTTCACAGAACTTGAAAAACACGTGATTGGTCAATCAGCCCTGAATAAGGAACTCGCTGTATTCGCTTTCCATCATCTTTCAAGGGCAAAGCGTTTCCTTGACGGAGAGGACATTGCCACTCTTGGAAAAAAGCATAATCTGATGTGCGTCGGTAAGAGCGGTTGCGGGAAGTCATGGAGTATCACCCAATTAGCACGAATCATTGGGGTGCCTGTGTCTTTTGGGGATGCAACGCGACTCACTGAAATGGGGTACGTTGGCGAGGATATCGACGACATACTGAAAGGCTTGTTCTCATCGCCAAAGGATAAATTGGGGTCGGTGGGAATAGTCGTCATTGATGAAGTTGACAAACTTGTGTCCCGGGGGAAATCGGAGGACGTTACCAGAACAGGGGCGCAACAGGCGATGCTTCGCGCCCTGGACGGAAATCAGTTTGAAATATTCACCACAGGAGACAAGCGAAAAAGTTCTGAAAAGATGCTCATAGATACTAGAATGATTCCTTTTATATGTCTGGGCGCTTTCAGCGATATGGATTTATGCGATAAGAAATCCCATCAAAATATCGGCTTCAGGAGAACAGCGTCAGATATAACCCCGCAGTCAGAGTCCCACCTTGCCCAGAGAATAATCGAATACGGTTTTTCAGAGGAGTTCATTAATCGATTTGATAACGTCCACTTGATTAACAGTCTAACTGTCCCAGACATGATTCGTATTTTGAACAACCCGAATGGTGGTGTTATCAGAAATGAGGTAGAACGATTTAAGTGTGAAGGAATGAATCTGGAAGTCAAACAGGAAGCGGTTGAAGCCATAGCGACAAAGGCATACGCCGAGGGCATGGGCGGTGCCCGTAATTTGTACTCACAGTTGCACACCATATTGAAGGGAGTCGAATTTGAGTATTTTGGGACAGGGAAACAGGCAGACGTAATTGTGTATGCCGATGATGTAGAAGGGATAAAGGTTCGTGTGAAGGAATACGGTAATCGAAAGAAAAAGGAAAATGGAAACAGTGCTGTGATTAATCAAGAAGAGATTGGCACGGCACAAAAGTCCCTGTAGAATGCGCCGGGACAATAATGCGTCATTGAATATGAAAGAGACAATGCGACATGACTCATACAAAAAACAAAACCGCTTGTTGCTATATTCGCTATAGTACCTCTCATCAAGGGTCCGACACAGGTGCTGTCACAAGTGAAGTGCAAGAACAGCGTGTCCGGGATTACTGCGAATATAAAGGATATGAGCTTACAAATATCATCCGAGACGAAGCCATTTCGGGCGGCATAAACAAAAATCGTGAAGGGTTTTGTCAATTATTGGACATTGTTGAGTCCGGCAACACTTCGGCAGTTGTCCTGTTCTCTTTGGAGCGTCTATCTAGGGACATGCTTACAATGCTGGCCTTGGAACGGTTGTTAAATGAATACGATGTTGAACTGCACACAATCGAGGGGCAGATATCTACCGAGACTCCCGATGGTTTTTTAAGTTTCGCCATGAAGGCTTTTCTTGGTGAAATCGAGCGCCGTCAGGTCAAATATAGAACCCGCAAGGCAATGGAATACAAAAAAAGCGAGGGGCATGTTGTCGGGTCAATCCCGTATGGGTATGTTCGTGAGGGAAATGTTCTTGCCGAAGTGGAACATGAGCAAGTGGTGATTCAGTTGGTGAACAGGCTTCACGGTGAAGGTGCCACCTTGTCTGAAATATCAAGAACCCTGAAATCACAGAATATCACGACCAGGGCTGGCAAGGTTTGGAAGCCCGAACAGATTAAGCGGTTAATCGATGGTTATGAAGACAAATGGAAAAAGAAAGCGTCAAAATTGGGTGAAATCATTAAAAACTTCATTTTGTCAGTGGCATAAGATTCACGAGGGGAACGGCTCGTGAATCTTCAAGCATCGTTTTAAGGGATTACCCAACGAGAAATTATAATTTTATCGGAGGGAAGAACAATGGAACCACAAACCAATGAAGTGAACTGCCACCAGTGCAACCTGAACAATCTCTGTAAACCCCACAAGGATGCTGTCAAAGCCATCGGGGAATACAACCTTATTACGGCAACGCCCGGCAAGGTGTGGACAATCGTAATGGCGGCTATGGCTGAAAACTGCCGCTATTACGATGAAGTGAAGGACGGAGAACAGTCATGAACAAGGTGGTCTATAAAGGGAAGCCCGGTTCGATAGTGGACGGCGTTACCTTCACTGTATGCCACTACAAAAGTAAGACTTCCCCAAGCCACGTAATTATCGAATCACTGACGAAATCCACCAACAGCATGTGGCGGGATGACTTCCTGATGGTCAGCCGATGTGAAGACGCTGATGACCCCATGGATAAGGCATGGGAAGTTAGCGGTTTTGACCGGAACCTCTTTGATATGAAGCAATGAGCTAAGACGAGAAACCATAATCTACGCATATATGAATAAGAACAGCAACAATAGAGTTCATGGGGTGTCTTATGAATAAGCATTGCGATGTCTGTGGACGTGAAGAACCTGTTGTAAAAACGGTCAACATATACAGAGGCAAAGTCTTTGTGTGCCAGGAATGCGGTGAGGCAATCGCAGCGGCTTTTGCGAAGAAGAGAAACGGCAAACGTAATAACCGAAAGACCGTCATTCATGAGCTATCTGGAGACAACGAGAAATTATAATGAACACATGAAGACACAGACAGCAACGAAGAGCCAGGCGGACGCAAAGGGAAGTGAATGATGTGGGAATAATCTTCGGAACCCTGTTCTCATTCAGCCTTGTGTACGTGGTTGTGAGGCTAATAAGGGGAGACAAACGAAGTGCAGGAGTGAAAGCGTCCCTTGTATACACGGTGCTGTATGTGATTCTTAAGATTGACCGATAAGAAAGGTGGCATGGTCATGGGGTTCATCGGACTGATATTCTTAGGAATCGCCATATACATGTGCCTTGGGGCTTTCAGTGGAACAAAGAATTGCAACAGGGGCTTGGTCACGTCCTTGATTGTAATAGCACTGTATCTTTTCAAAGGGAAAAACGCTTCACGATAAAAGAAAGGACCAAACCAATGAAAACACGTTCATATCACTACAACGCAGGTGGGTTCGCTGTGAATGAGAACGGGGGCTTCATCAGCCTGAAATCGGAGTCCGTGGAAACTTTGAAGCATCGTCGCAAACTCCTTTACGCTGACAAGTGGAGACTGGCTAAAGTCCGCCCGGCTCAAATCAATAACGGCACCCGCCCTGCCGAACAGATGCCCGACATCGAAAAGTCCCTGTCGAAATCCCTCAAAGCAATCGAAAAGGTCAACGCCGAGCTTAAAACCCGCAAATAACCAATCCCAATCGGAGAAAAAAACATGGCGCAAGAAATCAGTGTTACCATTGGCGTGGATTCAGAAGGAAATGAGTTTGTATTTTCACTGACCCAATCACCACACGCTTTATTTGCTGGGACCACTGGGTCGGGCAAATCAACGCTCATTCACAACATCCTTTGTTCTCTGATAGAGAACCATGACGACGATAAGGTGAGAATCTTTATTGGGGACCCCAAGCGTGTGGAATTTTACAGATACGCCGGGACCCCGCATGTAGAGCGAGTCGCACGGGATGTAATCGAACATGAGAAGATGCTCCGTAAACTTGTATTTATAATGAACACCCGGTATCAGATTATGGAGAACTGCATGGACGAGAACGGTCTTCCAGTTGTGAGTGCCTATAATCAGACGATGTACCGCAAAGATGAGGACGGAATCAAGTCTTTCTCGCTGCCCAATATCATCGTGGTGATTGACGAACTGGGCAATCTGGTACTGGATAAACAAAGTGGAAAAAACATCTTGGACTCCATCATTCAACTTGTCCAATTAGGACGGGCGGCGGGCATTACGGTGCTTTTGGCTACACAGCAGCCCACGGCTAAAATCATTGACACCCGGATAAAAGCAAATTGCCCCACACGTATTGCCCTGAAGGTCACCAGTAGGGTGAATTCAAGGGTTGTCATTGATTCATCAGGTGCGGAGACGTTGAATGGATACGGGGACGCGCTTGTGCTTCTCCCTACATCATCGAATAAAATCAGAGTACAATGTTTAGGAATGGATTACAAAAACATTGCGGACGTGATAGAGAAATCGGTACAGAAAAAACTTGCGAAGAATACTTTCAACAACCAAAACGCAACAGAGGCGGTGAAGCCCCAGTGCAAAGTCATCGACTTAGCAAGTCTAAAATCCTTTCGGGACTCCAGTGTGGGAAAAAGCTCTGGCTCGAAGTACATCAGCCCGAATTGAAAGTATGGGATGATTCGGCACAAACCCTTTTCAATATCGGTCATGAAGTCGGAGCAGTTGCACAGAGACAGTTCCCCAATGGGGTGCTTGTTGAAAGCCAGGATGACCTTTCAAAAGCCATTAAGGAAACCACACGGCTTATGAATCAGAAGCCGGATGTTCCCATCTACGAAGCCACGTTTTCGCATGGTGGTGTACTGGTAAGAACCGACATTCTCTTAAAAATGAATAAGGGATATAGGCTCATTGAGGTAAAGGCTTCCACATCCTTGAAAGACTACTACATCAACGATGTTGCGGTTCAGGCATGGGTCATCGAACAGGCTGGGTATCCCCTCAAAAGAGTGGAACTGGCGCACATCAATAACCAGTTTGTCTATCAGGGCAACAGTGATTACAACGGCTTGTTTGTCTTTGAAGATGTTTCAGAACAAATAAAGGAAAGAATGAAGCACGTCCCGGAATGGGTATCAACGTTCATGGGGATGTTGAAAGGCGATATACCCAGTATTGAGGTACAAGAGCATCTTGATAAGGCAAAGAAGGTTAAGAAGCTCGGGATTAAGGTATTAAGCCTGTTCTTCATTGATAAAGTTGCAAACTACAGGTCTTATGATGATATGGGAAATCCGGTCAAGGGAAAAATTGCATTATGGTTTGAAGAAGAACTTACAAAATTACTTGCCGACCCAAGATACAAAGATGTAATTCCGCATACAATGGAAAGCGTACATGACGGGTATTTTGCACAGGATAAGAAAGGGATATTGAAGGACAGCTCCGAGGGTCGCGAAACCCAAGCCGATGAAGATGTTTATAACAAGATAATGCGGAACAAAGAACAGCTCCTTTCAATGGATGAGCCGTTGCAGTTTTTATTTAGCCATTCGGCTTTGCGTGAGGGATGGGATAACCCGAATGTGTTTCAGATTTGTACATTAAACGAAACAAAATCGGAGATGAAGAAACGGCAAGAGATAGGCAGGGGCTTAAGGCTACCAGTGAATCAGGATGGTGAAAGGGTATTTGATGACAGCATAAACAAGCTGACGGTCATTGCCAACGAGAGCTACGAGGACTTTGCAAGGAAACTACAATCAGAAATAGAAGAAGATTTTGGAATCAGATTTGGTCGTATAGAGAAGAACGCTTTCGCAAAACTTGTACAGGTAGTAGATGGACAGGAACAACCGATTGGGGGCAAAGCATCGGAAAAGATATGGCGTGAGCTTGAGAACAAGGGATACCTTAACGAAAACGGCGACATACAAACGGCTTTTAATCCCGAAGACAAGAAATTTAGCCTTGATATTAGCACTGAATACGATAGTTTGAAGTCCAATATTGTTGATACGATGCAAAGTTATTTGTTTAAGAACAGATTGGTGAACAGAAGCAATCGCAGAAAATTGAAGTTGAACAAGCAGGTATTTTTGGACCCTGAGTTTGAAAGGTTGTGGAACAAGATTAAGCACAAGACAACATATTCCGTTGAGTATCAAACCGATGAACTGGTAAAGAGTGCCGTTAAAGCAATAAAGGCGATGGATAAAATTGAACCTCTACGGATATTTGTAAGGAAAGATGGTATAGAAATCAAGAAGAGCGGTGTTCAAACGACACAACTCAAAGGTAGTTTTGAAGAAGTGGACAGACCCTTTGTTTATCCAGATGTACTTGCATACCTACAGAAACAAACGGAGCTTACCAGAGGCACGTTGGTCAGGATATTGAAGGAATCGGGAAAACTTGGGGAATTTCTTGTGAACCCACAGAAGTTTATGACCAGCGTTGCTGTAATAATAAACAGGGAATTGAACAGAATTGTAGAGGACGGAATAAAGTACGAGAAGATTGCAGGACAAGAATATGAGATGCGTAGGTTTGAAGAAGAAGGAGAAGTCATAAGGTATTTGGACAGACTTTTGGATGTTCAACATTCCATATACGATGCGATAGAATGGGATTCGGATGTGGAGAAGCAGTTTGCCAGAGAACTTGATTCAAGAGAAGACATAAAACTGTTTGTCAAACTGCCCGGGTGGTTCAAGGTGGAAACACCGGTAGGTCCCTACAATCCTGATTGGGCGATTGTAAAGAAAGGCGACAAGACGGTTTACCTTATCAGAGAAACAAAAGGAACAAAGGATTTTGACAAGTTAAGGACTTCCGAAGCATACAAAATAAAGTGCGGTAAGAAGCACTTCGATGCACTGGGCGTTGATTTCAAAACCGTTGTGAAGGCAAGCGAGGTTTAAAATCATAAAAAGGGAGTTGATTGCTTTGAACGATAGCATAGATAACCGGCATGGAATAGCTCACGGTTGTAAAGTTGTTCAATTAACTTTCAAAGACCTAAAGGAACGATATGAGAAGAGTGAACCAATTTTAAATAGCGTAAGAATTGCACTAGGAATTTAGAAGGAATAATACAGATATTAAGTGCAAATGTATTTATTATGTGTACTAACAACCAAATCATTCTTTGACATTTGTGGGGGCTGAATCTAATGAAGATTGAAATACACCCAGTTTTAAAAGATGTGCTTCCCGACCTGAAAACAGATGAATATGAAAAGCTCCAGGCATCCATCAGGAAGCACGGCGTAAAGGATGCGATAGAGCTTTGGAAACAGGGTGATGTTTATTACATACTTGATGGACACAACCGCTACAATATCTGCACAACGAACAAACCGGAAATCAAGTTTGAAATCAGAGTTGTGAACGATGTAAAGACTGTATCGGATGCTATTCTATACATCATAACCAACCAGTTGGCACGACGGAACATGTCAAAGGCTGAAAGGTGTTTTACGGCTATCAAACACCGGGAACTTGTTGAAAACAGGGCTAAGCAGAATCTGAAGACAAAAACAACGGGTAAGCCTTTAACCAAAGACGAAAGGCAGAAGGTACATACGCACGAAGTTCTTTCTAATATCGCAGGAACAAGCCCTACCACCATGCAACGATTTATGTATATTTATGATAATAAAGATTGGCTGACACAAGATGAGTTAGTGAAGTTCAAAACGGAAAAACTATCCATTGCTTCCGCTAAAAACATGATAAAAGAAAGGATAAAACAGAAAGATGGTGAGGAAGAAGGAACCAGATGGAATGACCACTATGATAAACTTTACCAGCGCCGAATGACCGCTTATTTTAAGCCTGTTTTCATCAACAAGACGTTCATGCAGGCATTATCTGACGAGGATATTATTGAGAACTCGCTAAGTGCTATAGTGTGTGACCCTCCATACGGATATTATCGCGACGAAATAGGTGGACCTCGTTTGGACTGGCTACCCCAATATAAGGATTTAGGGGAGTTTTGTTCAAAAGCATTATTGCCTGGGAGAACCGCATTTATACTGACCGGACAATATAGCCTCGATGTGATAATCAGGAATTTGTTATTAAACAAAGAAGATGAAGCCAACAGGCTGATATACAAGAACGAACTACAATGGCGGTGGATAATACCCTATTTGATGTATGGCGGTGGTAGTAAATCCGACAGCATCAAGCGTAAAGTAGATAGAATTACGTGGAAACCGTTTCTATGCTTCAGCAAAGGTGAGCCAATAACAAGAATATCACGAGACTCTATAGAATCAACAGTGGTATTTGCAGGGGAACCACCAGATAAGAAAGTTTATGAATGGATACAGTCCTTGTATGGATTCGTCCAGTTGATTAACACATATTCCAAGAAAGGTGATTTAATTTGCGACCCTACATCCGGCATGGCTACTACCGCCGTGGCTTGTATGTTGACTGACAGACGCTTTATCGGAATAGAAAGCAACGCTTTAAGGGTGAAGAAGTCAAAGGAAATCCTTGGTGATAACGACAAGGGTTTGTCTGATTTAAAGATAAAGATTCAAAACGACAGTTATGTTCTTCAACTGCCCACATACAAGATTGAAAAGGATGATGTTAAAAGATTCCAAGAGATTTTTGAACAACTTGGCGAAATACCACAGGTAATGCCAAAGGTAAACGTAGAAATCACCCCAGGTTTAAAAAAAACATCAAAGAAGCAAAACCCTTTACAGCCACCACCTTATGAACCCGCTTCTAAAATTGAACCCCTAAAACCCAAAATCAAGACTTGTCTTGGATGCAGATACATGAAACCGTCTAAGCTCGCTCTTACTGGATTAAGATGTATGAAACACGGTAAGAATGTTGACGATTTATCAACACCTGCCTGTAAACAATGGTTCGGATAAATTATTTTCCAAAATATTTTAAAAAGTGCTTGCGCCCGGTAATTCCCGGCTCTACCATACCAGTGTGGAAGCCGATTTTCCGTCTTCTACGTTGCAGACGTATCATTACTGTGGGTAGCGTTATTTAGCCCCGAAACATACGGACTGCCTCCACAGACAAAGTATATCGGACGTTCAATCCGAACCCTTTGTCTGGTCAATACGACAGGTGGGGCATGTGTGTAATGGGGTTTCTTTATAATACAAAACAACAACAAAATCCTCCATTAGATTGCATATTGATGCCTTGCTTGTCCTCTGACTTGTTATCAACACAAGGCTTATGGCTTTGTGAAATCTAACGCGGAGGGTTTAGTTATGTTTAAGGCGAATGGCAGTGAGGCAAGGCTGTATGCGAAGGACATCCAGGTGAAAGAGGGTGTCGAGAGGAACAAGGCGATAGACATAATTATTGCATTCGGTGGAGAGAAGGATATTGCCGGTAAATGGTATGTCCTTGAAAAAGACTACAAATTGCGGTATACGTCTCCCGGTAAAAGGTTTGTAGGCAAGGGGGGCAAAATGGTTCATGTGAACTTGGACAAGGTGCTTGACAAAATTCGTGAATACTTTGGGAATGAGCAGGCTTCATTCAAACTTGTTAAGAGGGATGATAGGCAAAATTGGTGTCTGCGATTAAACGGTGCCAGCGTAAAAAAAGTTGACACAGTAATCAGCCTTGGCACCAAGGAAAAGGCATTAGCAAAGGAAATCGAAAGTGAAATACGGGCCAGATTCCGACAAACGGCTATTGATGGCATTGTTCCTATAAAAACCGAATCGTTCATGTATGACTGGTTGGGCAAGCAGGAAAATGTTTTGGCAATAACAACTTATAAACGATATAGGGCAGTTCTTGATAAAGTTGTAAAAGTTTTGCCAGAAGAGATTCACCTTACAAAGTCCATCCATATTGAGGAATATAAGGAACAGTTGCAATGTGAAGGCTACAGACCCGCCAGTGTGATATTGGAACTGGATGTCCTGAAAAGGATTTTTGAAAAAGCCGAAAAGAAGAACCACATAAAGAAGAATCCGGTGCTGGGCGTAAAGAAACCAAAAAGGGAAAAACCCAAGGTCGAACAATACACGGAAGAAGAACTGGGTTTAATATTTGAAGAACTGGAACGGCGAACAAAATCAGGTTTGCGGGACCAGTGCCCAAAGGCGTGGGCGGTTTATAACGAAATATTCCACTGCATGAACAATAGCGGGCTCCGTGTATCAGATGCGAAAAGTTTGATGTGGGAATATGTTGACCTTGATGAATCAATGATACTAGTTCCAGAACAAAAGAAAACCGGGAAACCCGCCGTGATAAGAATTCCGACTGAATACAAGCAAAGACTGGAAAAGTGGTCTAAAGGGAAAATGCGCAAAGGGCTTGTGTTCCCAAACACGGAGGGGAACGAGGTTTTATATTGCCGAATGGATAGTGCAATAAGACTGGTTCTGAAATCGTGCGGAATAACCAAGAAGTCCCCGAACCACAGTTTCCGGCATACTGTCGCCATGAGGCTTGTGCGAGCAATTCCAATTCACGAGGTCGCTTATCAACTTGGGGATTCCATAGAAACTGTTATCGAATATTATGTAAAGCCTCAGATACCAACATTGGAATCGATTGATAAGGCTTTTCAGAACGGCAACGGCAAGAAAAAAAATTCAGATGAAAAGGCGGATACTGCCACCACGGGCGAGACAACGGAAGTAGATGCCGACAGCAAAGTTGCTTTTGGCAATGTCATGGATGATGCTAACCACATTGAGAATAAAACGGATGAAAATGATGGGGACTGACCCGGATTTGACTCGATAATACAAAAGAAATCAAAGGTTTTGGACAAGCATGGGGAATTACGGGGATGTAGCCAAAAACAAAAAAACCTTAAAACAAAAGGTTTATTCGGATAATAGTACAAAACCGGTCATGCCGATTTTAGGGGTTTGGAGACGATGATGTTCGAACTCACGACCTCTGCCGTGCGAGGGCGAACTCGATAATGACACCCCGCACTGGCTGAAACACAAATAATCCACTGTTCACCTGGTGTTTTTTGTTTCTACAGCTACCGCGGCACCCAGCAGATTACCCTTGAATCTGCCATATTCTGCCGTATTTTACCGCCAATTTCGCTACACTTCGCTACACTTCGCTACACTTCGCTACACTTTGGTCCGATTCGGCTTACACAACCGACACCATTGAATGAATGGTGCTTTCCCAATAAACGCCCCACCACGCACCGGTCACGGCTTTGCCGTCACCGCTGCTGCCGCCCCCGCAAATCGGCCCTGGTGATGCTTCGGCCCGAATTGCGAACCGTCATCCCCCCCATGACCCGCTCTAACCCGGATTCGATATTCCTGCATTGACACTGAAGAAGTGTCTGCCCGTGTCCGTAGTCCCCCCCACCATTGTGCTGCCGTACGGGATTCTTTGAACGCCTCCTGTTGCGAATCAACCGTTTGCGATGCTGTCCGGTATGAACATACACGTCACAAGCAATTTCAGAGGACAAGTGCGCCCTACACCGGCACATCGACCACGCCGACGGCTCAGTGAAGCGTAAGATGCGGCAAAAAAGGTTGAGCGGCAGATTCCGTGGCCGCCATGCTGCTCGAATCGAGAATAGGAGAACTGTTCGATGGCATTGTCACCGGCGTATCGGAGAAAGGCACATGGGTCCGTCTGTTCGACATGCCGATTGAAGGAAGGGTCACGGACGGTTCTGAAGGCATGGACGTTGGACAGAGGCTCGCGTGCAACTGATCCGCACGGATGTGCAGCGTGGATACATAGACTTCAAGAAAGTTGTGTGAGGACCGCAGGCGTTGTGGACGGTCCCACTGGCGGCTGTCTTCTTCGCCACCACCGGTCTCAAGGCATTTTTGCAAGCTCATCGAGGGCGGTCTGCATTTGCGAACGGATGCATTCGCGCGCTTCAGCGGGATCGTCGCCGGGCGCGACACGGATGGGCGGCAGCACGCGCATGCGCACGGGGAAAGGCAGGGGCAGATACGGTACAAAGGGGCCTATGGCGATTCCCCATGGCAGGGCGAACGCGAGGGGGAAGCGCTCAACGCGCATCAGGGAAGAGAGGTTGAGCGCATGTGCGATAAACCGGCCCTCATGGAAAATGTAGGCGGAGCGGTGCGCCCCCTGAATGACTATGGGAACAATAGGTGCCGCAGCCTGTTGCGCGACACGCACGAAGCCCGTGCGCTGCCCGAAGATGATTTTGTCACGCAGTCTTGAGTGGCGGAATGTCTCGATGTCGCTGCCGGGATATGCCAGAACCTGGCCTCCGGCGGCAAGCGCGCGGCTCACATTTTTGGGACAGGCGCGAATCGCGCCCAGCTTCTGAAGGGCGCGTCCCATGTCCGGGAACCAGAGCATCCCGAAATCATGTGCCAGTCCATAGAGGGGCGTCTCCGGTCCGAGGGTGTCCCAAAGTGTTCCGAGCGTACATGGAAAATCGGGAGATGTAATGCCTCCATTGTGGTTGGAAACATACATGGCAGGCCCGGTCGGGATGTTTTCGACGCCCTCGCTGCGCAGGCGAACATAATATCTGTTGTACGCCCTGATTGACGGCAGGAGCGAGCGGATGACTTCGGGATCACGTCCATCGAGGCTGTCAGGATCGTAGTGCATAAGATGTCCCTTCTGATGTCATGAATGCATACGGATACTTTGTATAACGGTTCGCACAATGTAAAGAGAAGCCTATGGATATGATAGGAAACCCCGGATGTCGCCTGCCCCCCGGATCCCTCCATCCCATTCCTATCGCGCGCCGTCCTGACACGCTCCAGCGGATGTGAGTGGATTTAGTAACCTCATGTGAGTAATAATTTCGTGATCCATCGTAACCTGCCGGAACTATTTCCTGCTCTGAGGGTATACCTTTTTGACAGGTTGAAGGCCGCGGTGTCATAATTCATACAGTTCCTTTCCTACTTCAACTAAGAAACGGACATCCACATATTTTGTGCTCTCGAGGTGTTGATGAGCGAAACAGGGATTCTTCTTGGATTCTTTATCGTCGGTAATGACGCGGAGGACGCACTCCAAAGGTTGCGCCAGCGCGGGTTCCGGCGAACCGCAATGGTTTCTAAATCAGTCAGCGGCAGCAGTAGTATCCGTCGCAATGCCATATCGCAGCAGGTCTGGATTGCGCTTGGCGCGACCGGCGGATTCGCAATTGGAATCCTGATCGCATTGTTGACCTTTGGAACCGAAGTTGTGTCCGTGCCGGTGGCTGGTGGTCTTACTTTGGGACTCGCGGCTGCCGCGGGCGCTGTTGCCGCCTGGCTCGCAACCCGCGTGTTCGGGCTGTGCATTGATGGTAAATTGGTGAAAAATCATGCCGCGTGGCTGGTTGCCGGGGAAACGGCCATCATCATTCAGGCGCCGCTGAAATCACTGGAATTGGCGCTGACACAGTTGCGCGGCGCAGGGGAATCGCTCCCCTCGATCTTCACTTTTCACTCCAAACCAGAAACGGAAGCGGTCCCCGAACCGGAGAAGGTCGAGTACATGACAGCCGCGAAATTGTCGGCTCACGCGCGCCTTCTCGCAGGGGTTCAACGCATTAAGCCCGGCTCCGGCCACAAACCACCCCTCCTGGATCTGGTGGACTTGTGCCAGGCGGAGATCGACCGATGCCGCCGGGAACTTAATGAGTCGGAGCGTATCGAACAGCGTATATCCCCCTCCGCCGAGTGGATTCTTGACAACTATCACATCATTAAGGCGAACGCCGATGATGTGCGGCGGAACCTGCCCGGGAAATTCTACCGGGAGTTGCCGATCCTTATCACGGAACCGCTGAAGGATATGCCGAGAATTTACGGCATCGCATCGGATCTGGTCTCGCACACGGATGCCCAATTGGATCGCCATATCATTGCAAATCATCTCACCGATTATCAGGCGATCGAGCCCCTGACCATGGGCGAACTGTGGGCCATGCCCCTGATGCTGCGCATTGCGCTCATCGTCCATATCCGGCGGCTGACCGACCAGATGACCCACTGGGTGCGGGAACGCCAGTCCGCGGATTTCTGGGCCAATCGCTTGCAGTCCGCGGCCCGGCGAGAGCCGGACAGTCTGTTTTTCTTGCTCTCTGAACTGGCGCGCGAAATCCCGGAACCGAGTGAGCACTTCGCGTTTCATCTGACCGGTCTTCTGTTTGGAGAAAGCGAGGCGCTGACCCATGTGAAGAGCTGGCTGGAGAGAAAACCCGCCGGCAACCTGGCCGACGGCGCCATTCGGGAGCAGGCCCGCCAAGCGGCGCACCAGGCGTCAATCGGCAATGCGATTACAAGCCTGCGGGCGCTGTCGCTTCTCGACTGGCGGGATGTTTTCGAAGACCAGTGCGTGGTTGAGCAGGCGCTTCGCAATGACCCGGCAAGGATCTATGCCTGCATGGATTTCGCGACACGGGACAGGTATCGCCACGCTGTCGAGGAATTGGCCCGTGGCGGCGATGTTTCCGAACAAGACGTGGCGCAGGCCGCAGTGTCCATGGCATCCGGCGGCAGCCCGGAAAGGGATCCCCTGCGAAACCACATCGGCTATTATCTGATTGATGAGGGCCGCCCCCGCCTGGCCTCGCAATGCGCAAGCCGCGAAACCCGCCGGCACCGGATACTCCAGTGGGTCTATGGCAATCACACAAGCCTGTATATCGCTTCGATTCTTTTCGTGGCTGGCGCCGTGCTGGCCGCTGTGCTGGCCACGTGTCTCTCGGCCGGAGAATCCGCGGTTATTGTGGCTTCCGCTGTGGCGCTTGCCGTGCTTCCGGCCAGTCAACTGGCCGTCCAGATGATCAATTACCTTGTCACGCGGCTGCTTCCGCCAAGGCTTCTCCCCAAGATGTCTTTTGAAAAAGAAGGGGTTCCCGACGAGTTCCGAACGCTTGTGGTTGTGCCGATGCTGCTCAACAATTTGCGCACTGTTCAGGAGGAAGTCGAGAAACTCGAAATCCGTTACCTTGCCAACCCGGAGACGAATCTGCTGTTCAGCCTGTTCAGTGACTACACTGGCTCGGATACGGCCAGTTCCGGCGGAGATGCCGAGCTTCTGAAGGCGGCTGTTGATGGCATACAAGCACTGAACGAGCGCTATGGCGCCAACAGGTTTTTCCTGCTTCATCGTGACCGGGTGTGGACGGAATCGGAGCGATCCTTCATCGGGTGGGAACGCAAACGCGGGAAACTGGAAATCCTCAACAGGCTGCTGAATGGAGAAATGCGCCCCGATGGACAGGATGTCGTTCATGTGGGCGATGCCGAACTGCTGGGCAATGTCCGTTTCGTTATCACTCTGGACAGCGACACCCAGTTGGTGCGGGGCGCGGCTCGGCGCATGATCGAGACCATGGCCCATCCGCTGAACCGGCCTCCGTTCGACCCCTTGGACGTGACGGGCGCACGCGCCTATACAATCATCCAGCCGCGCGTCAGCTCCAGTCTTCCAAGCGCAACAGCAACCGCATTCAGCCGGCTCTTTACCGATCCTGTGGGAACAGACCCGTACACCCGGGCGGTATCGGATGTCTACCAGGATCTTTCGGGCGAGGGGTCGTATATCGGCAAAGGCCTGTATGATCCCCGCGCGTTTCACAGTGTCTTGAAGAACCGGTTTCCCGTGCAAACGATCCTCAGCCACGACCTGATCGAAGGGGCGCATCTGCGCGTGGGATTTGTCAGCGACATTGAGTTGTTCGATGAGTTTCCATCCGACTATTTCTCATATGCCAGAAGAGAACACCGCTGGATCAGGGGTGACTGGCAGATTGCGGATTGGTGTACCACGCGGGTGCCGTCCGGGGACGGAAAGCGTGTGCCCAACCCGCTGAGTGTGTTGAACCGCTGGAAGATTTTCGACAATCTGCGCCGCAGCCTTGTGCCGGCCGCATTGGTCGTATTTCTCGTGACGTCGTGGTTGATTTCCTCGACGCTGGGCACGGCGGCAAGTCTGCTATCCGGCCTTGTCTTGTTCTTCCCGGTGGTTTCGGGTTTTGTCGATCGCGTCACCAGCAAGCGCGGGGCGGAACCCGCGTCATGGCATGAACTGGCGCACAGCGCAAAGCGGTGTTTTGCCGAGCTGTTATTCATGCCGCACCAGGCCGCTGTGGCCCTGGACGCGATCCTGCGGGTCTTTTACCGCCGGTTCGTCAGCCATCGCAAATTTCTCGAATGGGCTACGGCTCAGACGATTCAGCAGAAACGGTCCGGCCGGCTTCGCCCGCTTCTCGTGCAACTGGGCGCCATCAGTCTGGCCTCTTTCGTGGCCGGGGTTGCCATATGGCGGATTCATCCCGGTAATCTTTGGTACGCGCTTCCCTTCCTTGCGCTGTGGATGGCCGGCCCGTTCGCCGGAGCGCGCCTCAGCACGCTGCGACGCTACAAGCCGCAGCGGCCGCTGGCGCCCGAGGATGAACTCATGCTGCGGATAACAGCCCGGCGCACGTGGCGCTATTTCACGGACTTCGCGGGTCCCGAAAGCGCCTGGCTGCCGCCGGACAACTATCAGATTTCCTTCGGGAACAATCTTGCCATGCGCACCAGCCCCACCAACATCGGGCTCGGCCTGCTCGGGGCTCTGGGCGCGCACGATTTCGGTTATCTGACTCGCGATGAGGTCATCGACCGCGTCACCGCGAGTTTCAAGACTGTAATGCAACTCGAAAGATACAGCGGCCATCTCCTCAACTGGTACGATCTGAATACGCTCGCTCCGCTTGAGCCCAGATACGTCTCCACCGTTGACAGCGGAAACCTGCTCGGCTGCCTGTGGACGCTTGACATGGGGATTCAGGAGATTCTTGACGAACCGGTCATGGGGCCGCATGCGCTGCATGGTCTGCACGATACGCTTCGCGTCTTGTGCGAGTCGCTTGAAAAAGGCGGCCGGATTGAAGAGCACAGGCCGCTCATCGGGATTCTCGAACGCCTGTTCACGGATCCGCCCGAAACCCTGGATGCATTAATCGGCAGAATCCGCAGGGCCGCGGACCCGGCCGCACAACTTGTTCAAGCCGTTTGTGAAAACGCAGCGCAAGGCGACGATGCGGCGTATTGGTCGCGGCAGATAGAAGCCATGCTCTTGTCCTGGAGTACACTGATCGATCGTTATCTGCCCTGGGTGGAAATGTTTACGGATGAATCATGCGACATGCCGGTTACGCTGGAAAAGTCGCCGTCTCTGCGGCAAATCGCAACGGGCGAGGCCTTTGCCCCGATGATTCAGGCAAACACCGGAGACGAATCCGGGGGATCGCAGCACAACGATTGGAAGCAACGCATTGACGATGCGTTTTCCCGCGCGAAATGGATGGCCGCGGAAATGCTTGACCGGGCCACGGATCTCTTGAGTTCCATTAATACGCTGACTGACGGCATGAACATGCGGTTCCTCTACGATGAAGAACGGCGGCTGTTTTCCATCGGATTCAGTGTCACGGAACAGCGGCTCGATACATCGCACTACGACCTGCTGGCGAGCGAAGTCCGGATCGGAAGCCTCGTAGCCATCGCGCGGGGAGATGTGCCGGCCAGGCACTGGCTGGCAATGGCCAGACCTTATGGTTCCATTGGAGGGCGGCGCGTGTTGTTGAGCTGGACAGGAACCATGTTCGAATATCTCATGCCGCTGCTGCTGCAAAAAACTTACGACAACTCGCTCCTTGACCAGGCCTGCCGCGAGGCGGTGACCGTGCAGATCGAGTATGGCCGGCGGCAAGGCGTGCCGTGGGGCATTTCCGAATCGGCTTACAGCGACGTGGACGCAAACCGGACGTACCAGTATCAGGCATTCGGCGTGCCCGGGCTGGGGTTGAAACGCAGCATTGGAGAAGACGTGGTGGTAGCGCCCTATGCCACGATGCTTGCGCTGGCCGTCGCACCCCGGGAAGCAGTGCGCAACCTTAAACATCTGTCACGCCTCGGTCTATATGGTGATTATGGATTCTATGAGGCGATTGACCTTACCCGCGAGCGAAGTCGTGAAGGCGGGCGCGGGGTCATTGTCGAAGCTTATATGGCGCACCACCAGGCCATGAGTTTCCTGGCGATCGACAACCTGGTCCACGACCACGCAATGCAACGGAGATTTCACCGCGACCCGCGCGTGCGTGCAAGCGAACCGCTGTTCTACGAGCGTGTGCCGGTTTCCCCGCCCATCTATCAGGGGTCTGAACGGGATCAACTGACTTCCCGCGCGATGCCTGAGGAGATCGCTCCATCGGTCAGCACGTTCACCACACCGCATTCCATCTATCCGAAAACCCAGCTTCTTTCAAATGGGCGATACTCCCTCATGGTGACCAGCGCCGGCGGCGGATACAGCCGGTGGGACGATTTCGATATCACGCGCTGGCGAGCCGATTCCACGCGCGACCCATGGGGAATCTTCTGCTATATCCGCGACCTGGAAACCCAGCGTGTGTGGAGCAACGGATATCAGCCAACAGGCGGCGTGGTGGACAACTATGCCGTCAGCTTCAAGCTTGACCATGTGGATATCCGGCGGTCTGACCATGGCATCGAAACGGAAACGGTGATCATCGTGGCGCCGGAGGACGATGCGGAAATCCGCCACATCAGTCTCATCAACCGGTCAGGCAGAACACGCGAACTCGAGGTGACAAGTTACATAGAACTCGCTCTGGCGCCCCACAATGCGGATCGGCAGCACCCGGCCTTCAGCAAACTTTTCGTGGAGACGGAAACGGAATCGCGATTCGGAGCGCTCACGGCCCGCCGCCGGACCAAAAGCCCGGATGAAGCGCAGATCTGGGCGGCCCATCTCATCAGCATGACCGAACCGGCCCCCGGCGCCATGGAATTTGAAACTGATCGCAAACGGTTCATAGGACGCGGGCATACGGCATCCGATCCCGCTGCTCTGCGCGCGGGCCTTTCCAACACACGGGGCTCGGTCCTGGATCCCATTTTCAGCCTGAGGCGCAAGATAACACTCGAACCGGGCGGCCGCGTGGATTTCTCCCTGATTCTCTGCACCGCAGACACACGCGACGGGATCGTTTCCCTCATCGAAAAGTACAGCGACCCACACACCGTGGCGCGTGAACTCGACATGGCCTGGAGCCATGCGCAACTCGAACTGCGCCACCTGCGCATTCAGCCCGACGACGCCCGCCGCTTCCAGGAACTCGCAAACTCGATGCTCTATCCCAACCCCCAGCTCCGGCCGTGGAGCGATCTGCTCAAGCAAAACAAACTGGGACAGTCGCGATTGTGGCCTTATGGCATCTCGGGGGATCTGCCGATTGCCATTGTCGTGATCAACCAGGACATGGACATCGGCCTTGCCAGACAAGTGCTTCAGGCCCACACGTACTGGCGCCTGCACGGGCTCAAAACGGACCTCGTGATCCTCAACGAAGAAACCAGCAGTTATGAACAACCCCTTAATGAACAACTGAAGCGGCTCGTTATCAGCCACTCAATGAATACCGGTATCGACAAACCCGGCGGCGTCTTTCTCAGGACCGCGGACCAGATTCCAGCGGAAGACAAGACGCTCATGCTGGCGGCGGCGCATCTGGTGCTCGTCGCGGCCCGCGGCCCGCTTCCGCAACAGTTGAGCATTCCTTACGATGTGAGCAAACTGCCCGGCGCGCTCGCCACGAAATCTGTGGAGGAAGAACCTTCCGCGCAACTTCCATTTATGGAATTGCCGTACTTCAACGGTTTGGGCGGGTTCACGGCCGACGGCAGAGAATATGCCATCTTCCTCGGCCCCGAGCAACAGACGCCGGCCCCCTGGATAAACGTCATCGCGAACCCGTCTTTCGGAACCATTGTCAGCGAATCCGGTTCGGGCTTCACATGGTACGGCAACAGCCAGCAGAACCGGCTTACGGGCTGGTCCAACGACCCGGTATCGGATCCTCCCTCGGAAGTTGTTTATATTCGTGACGAGGAGACAGGAACCTTCTGGACGCCCACGCCTCTTCCCGTTCGGGAACGCGACGCGTATCGCGCGCGGCACGGCGCCGGCTACACTGTTTTCGAGCACAACAGCCATGCCATTGAGCAGGAACTCACGACCTTTGTGCCGCTTGATGGCGAAGGCGGGGATCCCATCTGCATCCGCAGACTCAAACTCCGCAACGATTCCTCCCGTTCAAGAAAACTCTCCGTTACGTTCTATGTTGAATGGACGCTTGGCGAGCATCGAGAAAATCTGCAGACGCACATCATCACCGCATGGGACCGGGAATTCAAGGCAATTCTTGCCCGCAATCACTACCGTGCTGATTACAGCGAGCGCGTTGCTTTTGCGACCATGAGCCCGGCCCCGCAGACTTACACGGGCGACCGTGCGGAATTCATCGGCCGGAACCGAGGCCTGGCGTCACCGGCTGCGCTCATGCGTTCCGGTTTGTCCGGCCGGGTGGGCACAGGGCTTGATCCCTGCGCAGCGCTGCACGTGAAGGTCGAGCTTGCGCCCGGAGAAAGCACCGAGATTGTCTGCCTTCTCGGTGAAGCTGGTTCCGCGTCGGAGGCGACAGCTCTCATCAAGAAATACCGTGCCGCCTCGGCCGTGAATGAAGCCATGGAGCAAACCAACCGGTCGTGGGACAGGTTGCTCGACACCGTTCAGGTCAATACGCCCTCGCATTCCGTGAATCTGCTGCTGAACCGATGGCTGCTCTATCAGACATTGAGTTGTCGGTTATGGGGCCGTTCTGGCTTCTACCAGTCCGGAGGCGCTTTCGGTTTCCGCGACCAGCTTCAGGATGTCATGGCCCTGCTCTATGGGGCGCCCGGCCTGGCGCGGCAACATCTGCTGTGCGCCGCAAGCCGTCAGTTCCGCGAGGGCGACGTTCAGCACTGGTGGCACCCGCAGAGCGGCGCCGGCGTCAGGACGCGATGCTCTGATGACCTTCTGTGGCTTCCTTATGTGACGGCCAATTATGTCCGTGTCACGGGCGACGTTGCGATTCTCCAGGAAAAGGTCGGATTTCTCGA
>Ga0351881_1044_pt1 | contig 39594 bp, 32 predicted proteins | sample BONcelFGM3001E15_FD_206769 | JGI IMG/M metagenome (GOLD analysis project Ga0351881, IMG submission 206769) | Enriched cells from coal bed in the Powder River Basin, Montana, United States - BONCAT cells FGM rep3 HSBNCT.FGM.300.1.E15 ...
TGTCATGGTTGCTTTTGTGCGCTTTTGTGAAAATTGTGTGCCTGCCTGTATGCAAGATCGCGGCAGACGATCATCTGCGGCGTTCTTGCTGGGGTGACACTTAACAAGTTCATTATATCACATTGGGGGCGGAATCAACGGATACTTTTATTATGAAACGTAAAGTGGGGCGAAGCAATCTTCAATTTTCCTGCTTCCTTGCGGCTGAGCCGGGGCGGGCCGATGTTTTTCCATCGCTCCGGTTCTGCCAAAAAAAAACGTAGACATATGCGAATTTTGCTGAACTTCTGTTGACTGCTATCGGGAGATTTGTACCAGCAAACTCTTTCTGCTAAAACAGCTGGACATTGCTCCGCCACTACAATTTTGCAAAGTATACTATATAACAGGCATGCGTTGTGTCGGGAATGATCCAAGGATCGTCCAAACCTGGCAAGGCTCTGGATGCTCCGATGACAGGCGAGTAGTATGGCACAACGAACCAAGCCTAAATATGTCGATTGGCTATGCTGGGCCATAGGGTGTAGTTTGAAGCGACACCCTTTACAAAGCGTTTGGGCATTATAAAGACACTGGTGGCGACAGCCCACTGGACATAAAATCCGAAATCATCCCATAACCAAGACTACAGCATAGATCAAAGCGGGATACAGGATGCGTGCGTAAGCAAGCACTGTCACAAGCAACCTGAAATCGTAAAAGCTTGGGGATGTAACCAAACGAGAGTGTAAAGGGTGTCAGCACTAGTGACATCCTTATATTGGTGTCATTTAGAATGACATGAAGCTCTTTTGCAAAGCAGAGCCCTATGTGGCGCGGCGGCCAACACCGGCAGTATTATCACCCTTCCATTTATTTCGACAGAACCCTCTGCGTTACAAATCTGAACCAACATAGGAAGGGAGAAGCTTGTCCATGATAGCCAGAAAAGGCGCTATCTCCAGCGATGACTTGGTGCCGTTCCGGCTCGTTCATCAGTTGTATAATTCGTCAATCTTTTTTGGAGAAGGGTTCTATCAATCAGCAGAGAGTAATTTGTTGTTTTCTCTTTAGCGATAACGGGCACGATGTAAAGTATCATCGCGAGAACAATGAGTATACATAATGCTCTCTTCATAGGATTAACCTCCCGCGATACTTTTGTTCGTGCACGTTCGATACATTGTGATAATATGTAATCGTTTAATGCCTGCTTATTATATCTGTGTGTGTCTAGCATGTCAAAAGGCACATCCGTAATACTTCCGCGCTTATTATAATGACAATACGAGTATTATCATCGCAAGCCAACTAGATGTGGACGAAATATCAAGGATACAAGCCTTATTTCTCAATATTTACATTTTCTGCATTCTTATCCATGGCGCTCAAGAAATTGAAAATCCAGCCGGGTAAGCTCATCGTGTTCAATATGTACTGGTATTTAAGTTGAGAAACGCGAACCAAGCAAGTATACTCATTACCTTTCGAGCGAACAACTCATCCGTAACTGTTTGTTGCCTGATTGACAATCATGTTGTATAATCATCAAAAACAAGAGGAGACATATATGAGTCGAAAGCTCAAGTACCAACTCGTCATCGATTATATCCAGAACGAGATTTGGAATGGGACTTATAAACACGGTGATAAGCTGCAATCAGAAAAGCAGCTGATGGATATGTTCTCCATCAGCAGGCAAACCGTACGCGAAGCTATGATGCGACTAAGTCAAGAAGGCTTAATCCAAACCCTTCATGGCAAAGGCTCCTTTTATATTAGCAGCGAACAGAAACCCCTTGTTCAGCCCGTTAATCGGGCCTCAATAGCAGTGGTCGCTGCGTACATCAACAACCATACTATGCCTCCCATTATCGATAAAATTCAACAAACAGCGCGTGCCAACGGCTATTCTGTATCCATCAGCTGCACGCACAACACTGTTATCCAAGAGCGCCAATGCTTGCTGGAGGCACTCGCGGGCTATGCCTCAGGCGTGATCCTGGAACCCAGCAAAAGCGCATTACCATCGCTTAACGATGACCTCTATCAAAAATTTCGTGAACGGAAAATTCCACTCATCTTTATCCATGGTTGCCATCATATCGATACGGACGACTATGTGATGGTGGATGATGAACAGGCCGGTTATGCGGTCGGCATGCACCTTATTAAAATGGGGCATAGCAAAGTCGGCGGCATCTTCAAATCCGACGATATGCAAGGCCCGCTGCGGTATCACGGTGTTTTACGAGCCCTGATCGAACAGGGCGTCAATATCGATGAGCGAAAAATAATCTGGCTGGCCACACAGGACGAAAAAACCTTGATGCACGACCATGCCACACAGCGCATAATCCTAGCCCGCCTGAAGGAGTGCACGGCGGTGGTCTGTTATAACGATGATAGCGCTATTCAGTTGGCTGACTTCATGATTGGCGAGGGTATTTCCGTGCCACAGAACCTAAGCATCATTTCATTTGACAATACAAGGTACGGGTCGGCTTACCGTGTACCCATAACCAGCATTGATCACCCTTATGGGTTGATTGGCAAGATAGCGATCGAGAGTTTACTTGCCAAAATTCAAAGCTATAACGATCTACAGCAGCATATGTTGAAAACGATATTGATCGAGAAGGCGTCCGTGTCATTATTGACACGCGTATGAAACCAACCGTTCATAAAACCATACCAGATTTCCTCAAACATATACTGTACAATATACTGTTTGATATGCAAGAATGACACATACGGACGAGATGATCGCCCAATGCAATACAAGAGTAAGGGAGGCAACACAATGAAAAGGTTTCTTGGTTTCCTGGTTAGCGTACTACTCCTCGCGAGTCTGTTCACCCTGCCTGCAATGGCGGAAGACAGTATCGAGTTCATGACCGGCACGTCTATTGATAGCGCTCTTTACATGCAGTACCAGGACATGGTGGCTCAATTTGCAGCTGCCAATCCGGATGCACCCGCAATTGAATTGATCCCCTCCAGCACGGATCATGAGGGCGAAGTGAAAACCCGCTTGGCTGGCGGAAATGCTCCGGATATGTGGATGACACACGGCTGGTCGCTGGGCAGGTATGCCGATTACCTTACGGATCTTTCTGCCGAGGAATGGGCAACCTCCGTTAGTCTCCTGCTGGATGGCGTGATGCGCGGCGCCAATGGCGAAATCTATGCGTTGCCCCTCAATGTCGATATCGCCGGCATCCTCTACAACGCGGATGTACTTGCCTCTGTTGGCTACACCGCAGATGATATCAAGACCTGGGATGATTTTATCACTTGCTGCCGGAAGCTTAAGGATGCGGGCAAGACCCCGATCTATAACGCTGGCAAGGATCGCTGGCCGACCGGGCTTTACGTGGATTGGATCGCGCCCGGTTGCTTCAGTCAGGCAGACTTGGAGGGCATGCTGACGGGCACCTTCGCGCAGGAGAGCTACCGCAAGGTGCTGGACATGGTCAATACATTTACGACCAATGGCTTCTTCAATGCTGATTACTCCTCCGCCACCTCGGATGATATTGCGCGCGCTTTGGCTCAGGGAGAAACGGGTTTCTCCTTCATCATGAATTTTGTGCTTGTGACCGCCTTTGAGTATGCGCCAGACGCGAAACTGGGCTTTATGCAGATTCCGGCGTTTACCGCGGAGAACCAGCCGTATTATGTGGTGGGCGAGAAAGACGCCATCGGCGCTTGGAAAGACGGCGCGAATGTGGATACCTGCAAAGCGTTCCTTCGTTTCCTCGCACAGCCGGAAAATGTGGCAGCGCTGGCAAGCGCGTCCGGCCAGATGAGTGGACTTACGAACGCCACAAGCGATCTTGGCAGTTTGCAGGCATCGGTTGACAAGGCTTCCGCGTATGCCGGCGTGCCCTACTTCGACCGCGTGTTTATGCCCTCGGGTGCGTGGGATGCGATTGTTTCTACCACAGAGATGGTGGTAACGCAACAGCAAACTGTAGACGTCGCGTTGGCTCAGATTGCCGCTGATTACCAAGAGCTGAAGAAGTAAGGGAAGTTACCTGAGGCGGCGGTTGCTTTGTTAGGCGCTGCCGCCTTACTGTTATATCTCTGTACCCAGGAGGTTAGCACCATGCGAATAAGTCGGCGTGTCCATATTCGAGCGCTTTCTTTGGAGAAGCGGCGTAATTGGACAAATGTCCTATACTTGCCAGCGCTGGTTCTCTTTACCCTGTTTACCTTTTATCCGCTTGTCTCGGGGATTCTCATGTCCTTTCAGTACTGGAACGGCTATTCTGTCGAGCGGACATTCGCCGGGCTGGGTAATTATCTCAACATTGGTAGGGATCTCTACTTTCAGCCGATCCTGTTCAACACAATTCTGTTTGGTGTCGGATGTACAATTTTACAACAGATACTGGGCATGGCGCTGGCGGTTATCTTGGATGGGCGAGTAGCCGGCCGGAATATGTGGCGGGCCATCCTTTATATGCCGGTGTTGGTATCACCTGTGATTATGGGCAGCATGTACTACATGGTATTGCAATATAACGGTGGCGCACTCAACGATGTGCTGCTTCTGCTTGGCGGTCAGAAAGTCGCCTGGCTCAGCGATACCAATATGTCACTGATGTGGATTGTGCTGATCAACGCGATCCAGTTCATGGGCCTTTCCATGATTTTATACCTGACAGGTTTGCAAAATATTTCCACCATGTACATCGAGGCCGCAAGGGTTGACGGCGCGTCTGCCTGGTACATTTTTCGCCGTATCACGTTTCCTCTGCTATTTCCCGCGATCGTTACCAGTGTAACCATGAACCTGATCGGGGGCCTGAAGCTTTTTGATATTATTAAGGTTCTAACCAACGGCGGGCCAGGGTACGCCACCAACAGTATGAGCACCTACATCAGCTTGGTCTATTTTAGCGGGGAGAAGGCAGGTTACGCTTCGGCATTGGGCGTTGTGCTCTTTTTCATGATCCTCCTAGCGGCGTTGGCTGTCAACCGCGGCTTTGAGAGATGGGAGCGTAAATTGAATGGATAAAGCTATGCGACGCGTTGGGTACTTTTTGCTGGCTTTGATGATACTTATCCAGCTTGCGCCATTTTACATCACCATCACAACAGCATTCAAGTACAAGCGCGACCTCTCCTCCAAATGGGCGCTGCCCAACAAGGTTTTCTTGGATAACTTCGAAAATGCGCTAATCAATGGTAATATGCTCAATGCAATCAAAAATACCCTGATCATTACGACTATATCGGTGTTGTTCATCGTTGTGCTTGGCGCGCTTGCGGGGTATCCACTGGCGCGGAACCGAAGTCGACTCAACGCGACCATCAGCCTTCTGGTGATCGGTGTGATGATGGTTCCGCCTCTTTCCACACTCGTGCCGCTCTATACGCAAATGAACCGATGGGGCTGGGTCAATACCTATACCGGCATCATTGTGATCATGGTTACAGGTCAGCTGCCATTAAGCGTGTTCCTATATCGCAACTTCATATCCACCATTCCAATCGCACTGGAAGAGGCAGCTTTTATCGACGGCGCGAGTTTCCGGCAGATCTTCGTGTATGTGATTGTGCCGCTTGTCAAGCCCGTCACGGCAAGCGTTGTGATCATTACCGGTACGTTTGTCTGGAATGATTATCAGATGTCGCTCTATATGCTTCCCAAAACTGCCATGCGAAATGTGGCAACCTCTGTGGCGCAGTTTTTTTCTCAGCAATCAAGCAACATGGGCGGCGCCGCGGCAGCAGCGTTGCTGGGGTTGATCCCAATTGTGGTGCTCTATCTGGCATTGCAGAAATACTTTATTAAAGGAATGGTGGATAGTGCAATTAAGTAACTCAATCCCTATGAACACACCTCCAATGGGATGGAACAGTTGGGATTGCTATGGTGCATCCGTTACGGAGGCAGAAGTAAAGTCGAACGCAGACTACATGGCGCGCAATCTTGCATCTCATGGGTGGCGTTACGTAGTTGTGGATATCCAGTGGTATGAACCGGCGGCTAATGGCTCGCAATACCGAAAATTTGCCGATTTATGTATGGATGCCTATGGGCGTTTGATTCCTGCGGAATCGCGATTTCCTTCTGCTGTAGACGGCAAAGGATTTAAACCGTTGGCTGATTATGTTCACGGTCTTGGCCTGCTGTTTGGCATTCACATCATGCGTGGCATTCCTCGGCAAGCGGTGCATGACAATACGCCTATACTGAACAGCTCGAATACCGCACGCGAAATCGCACATCCCTATAGCATCTGTCCCTGGAATACCGATATGTATGGCATTCAACAAAGTCGCCCAGGCGCACAGGCTTATTATGATTCGATACTGCAGCTGTATGCGGAATGGGAAGTCGATTTTCTAAAGGTAGATGATATATCGTTTACCGAATTTGGTGCCGATTCCTACGCGGGCAAAGCGGAGATTGAAATGATACACTCCGCAATTACACGCTGTGGCCGACCCATACAATTGAGTCTTAGCTGCGGACCTACGCCTGTTGAACATGCGAGTCATCTATGCCGACATGCAAACATGTGGCGAATCACCGCCGATCTTTGGGACCGCTGGGAGGATGTTTGCGATGTGTTTCACAAATGCGCCTTGTGGGCGCCCTATATCGGGGACAACCATTGGCCTGATGCAGATATGCTTCCTCTTGGACATTTGTCGATTAGGGGCTCCGAACATGGGGTTGGGGAACGCTATTCACGCTTAACTTTTGAAGAACAGCGGTCCATGATCACGCTTTGGTGTATGGCGCGGTCCCCCCTGTTTTTTGGAGGAAACCTGTCTGACTGCGACTCGGCAACACTTGCATTGGTTACCAATGATGAAGTCCTTGCAATCAATCAACGCGGTTCATCGCCGCAGCCAATGCCTAAGCTTTCGAATGATCCGCGCGTAGTTGTTTGGACTTCAAAGCTGGACGATAAGTTGTGTGTGGCTGTGTTCAATTTGGACAATATACCTGTCGATGTCGAGATGGATATCCAAACCATTGGGTTGGGTGACAGATGTGAGCTAAGGGATTTATGGGCGCATACTGAGCTTGGTTGTTATGAAAACCGATTTGTTGTCCATATGGAGACTCATGGGTGCCGCTTATTGCAGCTTCAAACGAATAATGGGTAGTCTTTTGGAAACTATGACAGGAATGGTGAAGCCCTCCACGATGCTCAAATTGCTTCGGGAGGGCTTCAATTCTCTCGATGATACAGATGTTCAAGGTTGGTGAAAATTTCGCAAAAAAATACTTGCAATTTTTGTTGATGGCGTATATAATCAACGCATAAACGTAGGACGTACGAGGTATAAAGACGTGTTAACAGAGATGGGCCAAGGTATGCAAATGATTCCCATTGAGAGTGATACTGTTGTTGAGCGGGTGATTGCCCAGATCACCAATATGATATCGCTTGGGCGCTTCAAGATGGGTCAAAAGCTACCCAGCGAATTTGAGTTGATGGATGAACTGCACGTAAGTCGTAACTCGTTACGCGAAGCCATGAAGATACTGTCAGCGTTAGGTATCGTAGAGATCAAGCGGGGTGATGGCACCTATATCTGCCAACGAGTGAAACCCAGCATGTTTGACTCGGTGATTTATTCTTTGATTATGGAATCGAGCACGGAGGAGGAAATCATCGAACTGCGACAGACGCTCGACGAGGCGGTTCTCTCACACGCCATTCGCAAATGCACCCAGAATGATATTGATCACCTTCAAGAGATGATTGAGCAGATGCGTGCCTTTTTCGCTGAAGGATCAATCAGTAGAGCTGCTAAATTGGACTATCAGTTTCATATGTACTTGACGCAGTGCTCAAGAAACAGTTTTCTTTCGCGCATAGTAACAGGTGTATATCGTTTGTTTGAAGGTTCCATTGAGAAAAATATACGTACGGAAGAGCTTTTTGCTATGGCAGATGAACACCACCAAGAAATCGTGGATTGCCTTATCGCCAGGGATGAAAGTCAGATACGTAGGGTGGTAACCAACAGTCTGTCCAGCTGGCGGCAAAACGTTCGACAGAAGATATAGATAGTTGCACCGAATAAGTGTTGGGGGAAATGTTGAGTTACTTTCAATAATACGTAGGACGTACTACAATACGAGTTAACGAAAAGCACGTTCCAAAATGGCGGGTGCCATAAATAATACAAGGAGGAACCCACTCATGAAGAAACTGACAGCCCTCGTACTTACCCTCGCAATGGCGCTGAGTATCGTCGGCAGCGCGCTGGCCATGGACTATCCCGTTCGACCGATCAATAACGTGATTCCCTTTGGCGCAGGCGGCGGCACCGATGTCTGGAACCGCTCGCTCATGAAGGCCATGGGCGAGATCATGGGCCAAACCATCGTATCGTCCAACATGACCGGCGGTAGCGCTGGTTCCACTGGCGTGAACTACGCTTGGATGAGCCCGCATGATGGCTACACCCTTTGCGGCACTTCCGAAACGCCGCTCACCATTCCGGTGATGACTGGCCTGCTCCAGACCAGCAAGGATTGGAGCTACTTCATCGCCGCCGGCTCGCCGGGGTTGCTCTGCGTGAATAAAAACGCGAGCTACAAGACGATTGACGAAGTGCTTGCAGCATTGACCGCCACCCCCGAAAGTGTATCCATCGCGGGCACCTCCGGCGGGCTCTGGTTTGCACTGGCGAAGCTGTTTGACACCTATGGCAGCGTTCCGTTTAAGTGGCTTCCGTACGACGGCTCCAGCAGCGCGATCAAGGGCTGCGTGGCGGGCGAGGCCGACTGTGTGGTCGCTTCTGCTGGCGAAGTGAAGGATTTTGTACGCGCTGGCGACCTGATTCCGTTGGCGGCCATGCAGACTGAAGGCTGGGAGTTCCCCGAGATCGGCATGATTCCCTCGGTTACCGATGCGGTCCCCGCCCTTGCGCAGTACCTGCCCTTGAACCAGATGCTTGGTTTCAAAGTGCCGGCGGATACCGACCCCGCCATCATCACCTACCTCCAGGATACGTTCAAAAAGGCGATGGAGAGCGAAGAAATCAAGACGTTCGCAAACGATCAGCTTTGTGTGCTGTATGCGCTGTGTGGCGAAGAAGCGCAAGCCATCATGGGCCAGATCGAAAGCAAGCTTTGCTGGGTGCTGGACGACATGGGACAGACCAAGTTCAGCCCCGATGAGTTTGGTATCGCAAAACCCTGATGTGAACCTCGTTGGCAACTGGGGGCGGAGCGGCTCATCTCCGCTTCGCCCCTTCCCCATTTCGTCAAGGAGGCTTTCCTGTGGAAAAGAAAACGCTTAGGCGTACGGATTTGGTGTTCGCGGTACTCTTGATGTTGATTTCGGTATACGTTTTTCTGACTTCGATCGGGTTGTTTATCAATCCCTTTGGCCGCAATTTTGCAAAGCTCTCGGGCGATATGATTAAAGACAACATTGTCAATTGGTATCTTTCGCCTGCGCTCATGCCCTTTCTGCTCTCCCTCGTTCTGTTCTTTTGCGCGCTGATGCTTTATCGAAATGCCCGCAAAGAAGGCGCGGGTTTTGACTTCATCAAATGGTCGAAGTTCGTTGAGCTGATGAAACAGCGCGAGACACGCTCGTTCTTCATCGTTTCCCTGTTGCTGTGCCTGTATATTTTTGTACTCATGCCCCTTTGCAGAGCCTACTTCAATTTCTTTCCAGCATTTCAGGCATTCCCCTTCATGATCGCAACCTTTCTGTTTCTCGCGTTGATGATGATCACGTTCAATCAAAAAACAGTGAAAAAAATCCTTGCATCCGTTCTTGTAGCAGCCTGTGCAGCTGGTTTGATTACAGTCGGGTTTGGGGTGTTGGCAATGATCCCGTTACCCTAGTGACAGAAGAGGAGAATGAAAATGGACGGTATTTTGGGGCTATTTCAGGAGTTCATCAAGCTTCTGAATTTTCCAGTCCTCGCGGTGCTGTTTGGTTCGACGATACTGGGCGTAATCATCGGCGCGCTGCCCGGTTTGTCCGCCACAATGGGCATTGCCTTACTGACGGGGCTCACCTATAAGTTCCCTGTTGTATATACATTCGCAATCCTGATGGGCGTGTATGTAGGGGCTATCTATGGCGGCAGCATTTCGGCCATTCTGCTGAACATTCCCGGCACGGCATCGGCAGCCGCCACTGCATTGGATGGCCATCCGCTGGCGTTGCAGGGTAAAGCGGAAACAGCCATTAAGGTAACACGGCTCGCATCCGTTTTTGGCACGTTTTTTGGAGTCCTTGCACTGGCGCTGATTTCCCCTTTGATGACCAAGGTTGCGCTTTTGTTTACATCACCGGAGTATTTTATGCTGGCTCTGTTTGGTGTTCTCATCTGCGGCTCGATCGTGAACATGGATATTCCTTTGAAAGGGTGGATTGGCGGCGTACTTGGCCTGCTGGTTGCAATGATCGGCATGGACAGGTTGCAGGGCGCATCCCGATTTGACGGAGGCATTGTGGAACTGATGGGCGGCATCTCGCTGGTGCCCGCCATGATTGGGTTCTATGCGGTGCCGGAGGTAATCAAGGCCTTTTCCCAGAAGGATGGCGACATCAAGATTGGTCAGGTAAAAGACACCGTAAAGGAAAAGGAATCAATTTTCAGGATCGTGTTTAAGAATGTTCGACTCGTCATTCAATCCTGCCTGATCGGTTTGGGCATTGGCGCGCTACCCGGCGTTGGCGAGGACGTGGCCGCGTGGGTCAGCTATGATACTGCGAAGAAGACGAGTAAGCACCCGGAGAAATTCGGAACCGGCAGTTATGAAGGCTGCATCGCGCCGGAAGTAGCGAACAATGCCGCCATCGGCGGCGCGTTGATTCCCATGCTCACGCTCGCGGTACCAGGCTCACCGCCTGCCGCAGTTCTGCTTGGGGCGCTCATGATCCACTCCATCCGCCCCGGCCCGATGATCATGCGCGATAATCCTGCGTTCCTCAACTACATCGCTGCGCTCCTGTTCTTAGCGGTGCTCGCGCTTTGGTTGGCGGGTATACTCATGGCCAAACCGATGACGAAGATCCTCAAGGTGCCCAAGGTGTATCTGATGCCCATCGTCGCGACGTTGTCCATCGTTGGCGCTTATGCCATCAACAACCGTGCCTTTGATATCGTGATCGCGCTTGTGTTTGGTATTCTTGGGTATTTCCTGGACAAAATGAAGTACTCGCCCGCCCCCATCGTGTTGGGCATCATATTGGGTGGCATGATCGATGAAAACTTCCGCCGCAGCCTGATGGTGAGCAGCGGAAACCCGATGATCTTTTTGACGCATCCGATTTCGCTGCTGTTCCTGGTTGTGATTGTATTTACCATTTTCCGCCAAGTTCGCAAAACCAAGAAGCAAAAACAGGTAACAACAGCAGGTGTCATGATGGCGCAGGAAGATGCCATGCAAACCAACACAGATGACGAATCCGGCAACGATCTCGACGCATGATCACCAAAATCAGCATTGTATAAGGAGAAAAAACATGCCTAAGAAGTTATATGCCCTCAATACGGTCAACAATTTTATGGATATCATCTTCAAGCCCTTTGGCGTACCCTTTGCCGAGGCCAATCCGGATATCAGTATCTACAATATTATGGACGACAGCTTACTTAAGGACACCCTACTGGCAGGGCGGATGACACCTGTAATCGCATCACGTTTGCTTGCCTATGCCAAGGCGGCTGAGGCAAGCGGCGCCGATGGCGTGATTGTCACTTGTACGTCAGTCAATGAAGCAACTGCTTTCATCAAACCGTTGCTCTCGATCCCGATCCTCAACATTGAAGAACCGGTTGCCGAAGAGGCGGTTCGCAATGGCGTAAGAATCGGCGTTTTGGCAACGCTTCCCACGAGCCCTGCCGCGATCGGCCGCACCATTCAACGAAAAGCGAAGGAATGCGGCAAGCAGGTGGAGGTGATCAACCGCGTGGCGACAGGCGCATTTGATGTGCTATGCGCCGGCGATCGCGCCAAGCATGACGAAATGGTGAATGAGGCGCTCTATCAGCTGGCTCGTGAGGTGGATGTGATCGCTTTTGCGCAGATCTCCATGAGTTTGCTCAAACATGACACGGTGGCAGTCCCTTTGTACAAAATCGGCAATTCCGGCTTTGAACAAATCAAGGCGATGATGGACGCAAGGGGCTGAAGTAATGAGCAACCGAGAAAAAGCGCTTCATCTGGAACAAACGGCAAGGACGGTTCGTAAAAACGTGCTTGCGATGATCCATACGGCCAAATCCGGTCATCCCGGCGGCAGCCTATCTGCCGCCGACATCATGACCGCTTTGTACTTCAGCGAAATGAACGTGCAGCCTGAGGATCCCCATTGGGATGAACGCGACCGCTTCGTTCTTTCCAAGGGTCATTGCTGCCCGGTGTTGTATACATGCCTCGCCATGCGTGGTTTCTTCCCCATGGAAACGTTGGGCACGCTACGCCAGGAAGGATCGATCCTGCAAGGACACCCCGACATGAAAAAATGTCCCGGCATCGATATCTCGACGGGTTCGTTGGGCCAGGGGTTGAGCGTTGCGGTCGGCATGGCCTTGCGCGCCAAGCGCGATCATATGGCTTACCGTGTTTTTGCACTGCTGGGGGATGGCGAGTGTGATGAAGGGCAGATTTGGGAGGCAACCCAGACGGCGTCGAAGTATGCGCTGGATAATCTCATCATCATCGTGGATCAAAACGGCTTGCAAAATGACAATACATGCGAAATCGTAATGCCCACACTCGATTTAGCGCAGAAATTTGAGGCCTTTGGGTGTGCTGCACAAACAGTGGATGGTCATCATATGGAAACGCTTCTGGATGCGTTGGACAGAACCCGTGCAAGCAATCAAGGAAAGCCCCATTGCATCGTATGCAAAACGGTAAAGGGCAAAGGCGTTTCATTCATGGAAAATGTTGTGATGTGGCATGGGATGGCACCTGACGATACGCAGTATGCAAAAGCGATCCAGGATATTGAGGAGGGCTTTGAATGAGTGAGGCGACTTGCAGACCTACAAGGGATGCTTATGGAGATGAGATCCTTGCGCTGGGGCAAGAGAACCCTTTGATTTATGTGGTGGATTGCGATATTGGAAAGAGTTGCAAAACCGTCCCCTTTTCTTGCGAACTTGCCGGCCAGCATATCAACGTAGGGATAGCAGAGCAAAACGCTTGCGGTGTTGCCGCCGGCCTGGCTACATGTGGCAAGATTCCTTTTGTGACTACCTATGCTGTTTTTGGCAGTATGCGCATGTGCGAACAGATCCGTCAGGAAGTATGCTATCCGAACCTGAATGTTAAAATTGCCTGTTCTCACGGCGGCTTAACGCCAGCCAATGATGGGGCGAGCCACCAAGGAATCGAGGATATGGGAATCCTGAGAACCATACCGGGGATGACCGTTGTGATGGGATGCGACTACCATTCTACGCGCAAACTGGTACGCGCCGCAGCCCTGTATCACGGGCCGGTCTATCTTCGCTTCACACGCGACCCTGTGCTGGATATCTACGACGAAGATGAGACGTTTGAACTTGGCAAAGCAAAAGTTTTACTGGACGGCAACGATGTCACGATCATTGCCAATGGCGATATCATGTCGGTTGCAATGAAGGCTGCCCAAGCTTTACGGGAGAAAGGAATTATGGCCCGATTGCTTGATATGCATACGATAAAGCCCTTGGATATAGACGCGGTCAAAGATGCGGTCATGCAGACGAGCGGGATTGTCACTGTTGAGGATCACAACATCATGAACGGCTTAGGCAGTGCAGTATGCGAGGTCGTTGCTGAGGCGGGCCGCGGAAGAGTTCAAAGAATCGGCATTCAGGACTGTTTTGGCGAATCCGCGCCGTACGAGCGCTTGCTGATGAAGAACAATATTACCGTTGACGCGATCGTTGCCGCGTGCGAATCAATGGTGGAGGGACACGTATGAAAATCGTTATTCTGGATGGTTATACCTTAAACCCCGGCGACCTGTCGTGGGCGGGACTGGAAGCATTGGGAGATGTCAAAGTATATGACCGTCTTCACCCTGAAGATATCGTACATGCGATCGGGGATGCGGATGCAGTTCTCACGAACAAAACCCCGATATCCGAGAGCACTTTGATCGCTTGCCCTGGTGTGAAATACATTGGCGTTCTAGCAACAGGATACAATGTGGTGGACGTCAATGCGGCCAAGGCAAGAAATATACCGGTTTGCAACATTCCCACATATGGCACGATGGCTGTTGCGCAATTTACGTTTGCTCTCTTGCTTGAACTGTGTCACCACGTTGGGGCGCACAGCGACAGCGTATACGCAGGCGAATGGAGCAGCAACATCGACTGGTGCTATTGGAAACACCCCTTGATGGAGCTTGCCGGGAAAACAATAGGCATCATTGGTTTTGGGCGTATTGGGCAAGCTGTGGCAAGCATTGCAAAGGCGTTGGGCATGAAAGTATTAGCCTTTGATGCTTATGAGAATGATGCTGGCAAAGCGCTTGCCACTTATACAGGGCTGGACGAACTGCTGCACACTTCGGATGTGATTACGCTCCACTGCCCGTTATTCCCGGAAACGCAGGGGATTATCTGCAACGAGAATATCCAAAAAATGAAACAGAGCGTCTTTATCATCAACGCATCACGAGGCCCGCTAGTGGTCGAGCAAGACCTCTGCGATGCACTAAACAGCGGAAGGGTTGCCGGTGCCGCTATGGATGTTGTTTCAACAGAGCCCATCAAAACGGACAACCCGCTGTTGCGTGCGAAGAATTGTCTTATCACACCGCATATTGCGTGGGCACCGATAGAAAGCCGCCAAAGGCTTATGGATATTGCGGTTGATAATCTGCGTGCTTTTAGCAGAGGTGAAATGCTCAATAATGTGTGGGGGAAAGAACAAAATGATTAAGCATGTTGTTTTCTTCAAAATGAAGGATATGGCACTTGAGAAAACGGGACAAGAGAATGCCCTTGAGCTGGCAAGCAAGTTCAGTACCATCAGCAAGTCGATTCCCGGCGTAATCAGTTGCGAAACAGGAATGAACTTCAACAGTGAGAAAGCATTCTACGAGCTGTGTCTGCATCAAGCTTTCACAAGCCGTGAAGCGTTGCAGGCCTACCTTGTGCATCCTTTGCACATGGCGGTAAGGGAGTTCGTCTTTCAGGTGATCGACCATCGAATCGTTGTTGATTATGATCCCCAATAACAGTTGCGTTTTGCGCAGAAGACACGTTGATACTATGGCACCCACCACGTATTGATCAAGTACGGAAGGCAATGACCATGAAAAAAGTAATTGTTGCGCCAGACTCCTTCAAGGGGACCTTGACCGCCATGGAAGTATGTACAATCATGCGCGCAGCAATCCTTGCACAGGATGCAACCATCGAGGTTGTCACAATACCCATTGCAGACGGCGGAGAAGGAACGGTCGAAGCAATTCTGCTGGCAACCGGCGGTGAGAGGAAACCCGTCAAAGTGCAAGGCCCTAGAGGAGAACAGCTTCACGCAATTTATGGTTGGTTGCCCGATAAGAGTGCTGTTGTGGAAACCGCAATGGCAGCAGGCTTGCCCTTAATGGGAGCTACGCCGGATGTGATGAATGCCAGTACATTTGGTGTGGGTGAAATGATCGGCAACGCGATACAAAATGGGGCAAAGCGGATATACCTGGGATTGGGTGGCAGCGCAACGAACGATGGCGGCTGTGGCGCCGCGGCAGCGCTGGGTGTTCGGTTCCTGAAACGCGATGGGCATGCATTTATACCGGTAGGGCGTACACTCATCGAGATTGATCATATTGATATCAGCCAATCACGCGTTGCTCAAGCCGGAATTGCGCTTCAGGCCATGTGTGATGTGACCAATCCATTATGCGGCCCCTATGGAGCCGCGGCTGTTTATGGACCTCAAAAGGGCGCAAATGCTGATATGGTAAAAGCGCTGGATGAAGGTTTGTCCCATATGGCAGATATCATCGAGAAAGATCTTGGCATTGATATTCGCACCATCCCCGGCGTCGGCGCAGCCGGTGGAATGGGCGCGGGAACCGTAGCTTTGCTTGGCGGAAAGCTGGAGAGCGGTATAAAAACAGTACTTGATGTTGCGGGTTTTCACCACCGCGTGACCGATGCGTCATTGGTTTTAACAGGAGAGGGACGCATGGATGAGCAAAGCGCGTTTGGCAAGGTCATCAGTGGTATTCTGAATGCGACAAGAGCACATGCTGTTCCAGTCATTGCGGTTTGCGGCGGCATTCAAGGAAACGTCGATACGCTATATGCACAAGGGCTTACAGCAGCCTTTAGCATCAATCGACTACCGATGCCCTTTGAAGAAGCCAAGCAATACTCGAACCAAAATCTTTATGAGACTGTGAGCAATGTGATCCGTACTTTTTTTCACGTAACGTAACAGTCTCTATCAGCTACGTCACCGTTCAATTCCCTCTATGTACCGCCTTCGTAACCCATACGAACCAAAACATAAAAAATATGAGCGATCCTGATATGCTCATGGCGTTTTTGGATCCTTACACGATTCACCGTTTCAGAGTGCACCCACCCCCGATTGTATCAACAATATAAGCATTTTCCAAGACGGAAACCCTTGAGCTGTAAAGGCTTGAGGGTTTTTCTTTATCGTTTATAACCAGCTTGATTTGCGGCAAAAGGAGCAACGGGAGGCGCAACCGCGAATGTAGGCGGAAAATCGCCGCACGACGATGGTCGCCTGCTCCTTCAAACCTAAACCACCCAGGCAGGCACAACTGCTCGGCAGCTATCCAAGCACCTTATGCGCGCGCTTCCCCAAGCGCCTTCTTCTATGTTATAATTTGGAAAGCCACGGTATGATCTATACAGCATCAATTCATTCAGAGGGGCATGATCGCATTGTCACAAATCAACACGGCGGAAATCGGCTTTGAAAAGAAAATCTGGGATGCAGCCTGCATTTTGCGCGGGATCATCGATGCGGGCGAGTATAAGCACGTGGTGCTGGGGCTGATTTTCCTCAAATACATATCGGACGCGTTTGAGGAGCGCTATCAGCATCTGGTGGCGGAGGGCGAAGGCTTTGAGGAGGACATGGACGCCTACACCGCCGAGAACGTGTTCTACGTGCCCCCATCGGCGCGGTGGGGCAACATCGCCAGGCAGGCGCACACGCCCGAAATCGGCAAAGCGATCGACGACGCCATGGGCGCCATCGAGCAGGAGAACAAGAAGCTCAAGGGCATTTTGCCCAAAACCTTCGGCCGGCCTGAATTGGACAAGCGCCGCCTCGGCGACGTGGTGGATTTGTTCACCAACGTGGCGATGGTGGACCACGCCAAGGGCAAGGACATCCTTGGCCGCACGTATGAGTATTGCCTTGGCCGCTTTGCCGAGCAGGAGGGCAAGCTGGCGGGCGAGTTTTACACCCCCGCCTGCGTGGTGCGCACGCTGGTGGAGGTGATCAAGCCCTTCCACGGGCGCGTGTACGACCCCTGCTGCGGCAGCGGCGGCATGTTTGTGCAATCCGCCAACTTTGTAACGCACCATCAGGGGAACTTGAAGGAGCTCTCCGTCTATGGGCAGGATAGCAACCCCACCACCTGGAAGCTGTGCCAGATGAACCTTGCCATCCGCGGCATCGACGCGGATTTGGGCAAATATGCCGCCGATACGTTTTTCAGCGACCTGCACCCCACCATGAAGGCGGAGTTTGTGCTGGCCAACCCGCCCTTTAACCTGAGCGGCTGGGGCGCGGACAAGCTCGCGGGGGATGTGCGCTGGCGCTACGGCCTGCCCCCCGCGGGCAACGCGAACTTCGCGTGGCTGCAACATATGATCTTCCACCTGAGCGAGCACGGGCGCATGGGCATGGTGCTGGCGAACGGTTCCTTAAGCAGCCAAAGCAGCGGCGAGGGTGACATCCGTAAAAACATCGTGCTGGACGATCTGGTGGAGGGCATCGTGGCCATGCCGCCGCAGCTTTTCTACACCACGCAGATACCCGTATCCCTATGGTTTGTAAGCCGCGCCAAAAAGCAGAAGGGCAAAACCCTGTTTATCGACGCGCGCGCTATGGGCACCATGGTGAGCCGCCGCCTGCGCGAGATGACGGATGATGACATCGCAAAAATCGCCGATACCTTCACCGCGTTTGAAAACGGCACGCTGGAAGCCCAAAAGGGCTTTTGCGCCGCGGTGGATACGGCGGATATCGCCAAGCAGGACTATATCCTGACCCCCGGGCGCTATGTGGGGCTGGCGGAGCAGGAGGCGGACGCCGAGCCTTTCGAGGAGAAGATGGCGCGCCTGACGGGCGAGCTTGCGGAGCTGTTTGAGCGCGGGCATGAACTGGAAGCGGAGATTCGCAAGCGGCTTGGGGGGATTGGGTATGGGGTGTGAGTGGAAAAATGTAAGGCTAGGCGATTCGTCAATTCAAATAATTGATGGTGATAGGGGCGTCAATTATCCGAATCAAAATGAGTTCTTTGCACAAGAATTCTGTTTGTTCCTTAACGCGAAAAATATAACGAAAGACGGATTTATTCTAAATGATTTATCATTCATCGCAATGGAAAAAGATCAGGCACTTCGAAAAGGCAAACTTTGTCGAAATGATATTGTAATGACAACAAGAGGTACAGTTGGGAATATTGCATATTATTCTAGTAAAATACCATTTGAGAATATTCGAATAAATTCTGGCATGGTTATTTTTAGAACTGATTCGGCAAAAGTCTTTCCAGCATTTTTATATTGGTTACTACGGTCAGATATTGTTCAAAACCAGATCAGTTCATTAATGACAGGCAGTGCACAGCCACAATTACCGATAAGCAGCATCAAACATTTGATTCTGCCTATTCCGGATATCAATACGCAGCGTATGATTGCTTCCATCATTTCCTGCCTCGATGACAAAATCGAACTCAACAACAAAATCAACGCCAATCTGGAAGCGCAGGCACAGGCGATTTTCAAAAGCTGGTTTGTGGATTTTGAGCCGTTTCACGATGGCGAGTTTGTGGATAGCGAACTGGGGAGGATACCGAAGGGGTGGATTACGCTTACCTTCGCGGATTTCATATCGGCAAGTTCAGAAAAGAGTAATGACCCTGAGATTCCAGAGTATTCTGTCACAAATACAGGCATATATCCACGTAACGAGAAATACAAGAAAAAGCTCTCCATGACGAATGGAGCCAACAAAGTAATTCGTAAAAATGATCTTGTTTTTGGGATGAGTCGTGAGATATTGAATTGGGGTATGATGAAAGACGAGATCGGAGGAGTAAGTTCAGCATATAACGTCTTTTCGCTCAAAACTGATTTGGCTAACCCTGACTATATTGAAGAATTTATGAAAGCTAGACAGGATTATTTTTATGACGTTATAAAGCCTGCTGCCAGAGAAGGGCAAGGCATTGATAGAAGAGCACTGTTGAGTAAACTGATTTATCTACCTCCGGCCAGCGTATATGATGATTATGTTGCTATCCGTAATTCGTTATACTCTTTGATTGCAAAAAGTATTTCAGAAAACGACGCACTGAGTGTTATTCGTGATTCGCTACTGCCAAAACTTATGTCCGGTGAAGTTAAGGTTACATTGCGCTGAAGGAGGTAGAATATGAGCTGTGAACTTATTTCCACGCATACAACTGCTTGTCTTTGCGGCAAGGGTAAATTGATTGAAGAGGTCTACTCGGATGATTGGAATCGCATAAATCCACAAAGAAGCATTCAATGTGAACACTGTAATTCAAAATATCATTTTGAGACGCAGTATATACAACACGGCGATAAATCCTTTGAGCAAGTATATATGGTTGAAAACGGAAAAAGTATTAGCATTAAATACTCGACCCATGATTTTCATCAGGACGTAGCATGTCACTATACATATGCCGAACTGCAAGGTATTAGGGATTTACTATCCGCAACTACATCATGTAATAAACTGAAAGGCTCTTTTGCAGACTTTATTATAAAGGCACATAAAGCAAGATATAATAGCATAAAAATTAGTATGACTAGACAACATGTAGATGAATCGATAGAAAAATACTATACAAATAAGTTTAATAAAGAGACAATATTGACACTTCAAGCGGAATGTGAACGTGCCAAGGGGAATCCTATCTATTTCACATAATAGAGAGAGGGAAATTTATGCCCTTCACCGAAGCCAACTTTGAAAACGCCATCCTCCACCTGGTGGAGGCGCTGGGCTATACCCGCCTGTATGGGCCGGATATCGCGCGCGACTACCGCAACCCGCTGTACATGGAGGCGCTCACGCAAAGCCTGCCGCGCGTGAACCCCGGCATGGATGCCGAGGCCCTGCGCGAGGCGCTGCATAAGCTCACCCATGTGGAGCACGGGGAGCTGGTATCGCAAAACAGGCGGTTTATGGATTGGCTTCAAAACGGGGTGGAGGTAAGCTACCAACAGGGCGGCGAAACCAAAAACGCGCTTGTGCGGCTGGTGGATTTTGCGCAGGTGGACAATAACGCCTTCCACATCATCAACCAGTGGACGGTGGCGGGCGGCGAAACCAAGCGGCCGGATGTTATCGTGTTTGTAAACGGCCTGCCGCTGGTGGTGGTGGAGTTGAAAAGCTGCGCCCGCGCGGAAACGGACTTTACCGATGGCTACCGGCAGCTGAAAAACTACATGCGGGAGATTCCCAACCTGTTTATCTACAACGCGTTTTTGATCATCAGCGACCTGACGGATTCCAAGGCGGGCACGCTCACTTCGGGGCTGGATCGGTTCATGGACTGGAAAACCGTGGACGGCAGCTATGAGGAAACCCAGTACGCGCGTTATGACGTGCTGTTTGAGGGGATGCTGGAGCGGTCGCGGCTGCTGGATTTGCTGAAGAATTACCTGCTCTATGCCACCGATACGCCCGAGGGGGTCAAGATACTCGCCGCCTATCACCAGTATTTCGCGGTGACCAAAGCGGTCGCCAGTACCCGCGTGGCCGCGGGTACCGATGGCCGCGCGGGCGTGTTCTGGCACACGCAGGGCAGCGGCAAATCGCTTTCGATGGTGTTTTACGCGCATCTGTTGCAGGCCGCGCTGGACAGCCCCACCTTGGTGGTGGTCACGGATCGCAACGATCTGGACGATCAGCTCTACCAGCAGTTTGCCGCCTGCGAGGGCTTTCTGCGCCAGACCCCCGTGCGCGCCGAAAGCCGCGAGCACCTCAAAGCGCTGCTTGCGGGCAGGCAGGCCAACGGCGTCTTCTTTACCACGCTGCAAAAATTCGAGGAAACGGCGGAATGCCTGAGTGACCGGCGTAATATCGTCGTCATGGCGGACGAGGCGCACCGCAGCCAGTACGGGCTTACCGAGCGCGTCGGCAGGGATGGCAAAGTGATGATCGGCGCGGCGCTTGCCCTGCGCCAGAACCTGCCCAACGCCACGTTCATCGGCTTCACGGGTACGCCGGTGGCGCTTGCGGATCGCAACACCCGCGAGGTGTTTGGCGAGTACATCGATGTGTACGATATGACCCAGGCCGTGGAGGATGGCGCGACCCGCCCCGTGTATTACGAAAGCCGGGTCATCAACTTAGGGCTCAAAGAGGACGTGCTCCGCCAGATCGACGCCACGTACGAGCTGCTGGCCCTGAACGCCGATGAGCGGGACATCGAGCGCAGCAAAAAAGAGCTGGGCACCATGGAAAGCGTGCTGGGCGCGCCCGAAACCATCGATAGCCTGTGCCGCGACATCATCGCGCATTACGAGGAGAACCGCGAGCACCTGCTGACCGGCAAGGCGATGGTGGTCGCCTACTCGCGCCCCATCGCCATGGCGATCTACCGCCGCATGCTGGCGCTGCGCCCCGGCTGGGCGGAAAAGGTCAAGGTGGTCATGACCTCCGGCAATAACGACGAGGAGAGTTGGCGGCCCGTCATCGGCAGCAAGGCCTACAAAAAGGAGCTGGCCCGCCGCTTCAAGGATAACGACGACCCCATGAAAATCGCCATCGTGGTGGATATGTGGCTGACCGGCTTTGACGTGCCCAGCCTTGCCACCATGTACGTGTTCAAGCCCATGGTGGGCCATAACCTGATGCAGGCCATCGCCCGCGTGAACCGCGTATTTCGGGACAAGGAGGGCGGGCTGATTGTGGATTACATCGGCCTTGCGCGCGCCCTCAAGGACGCCATGAACGCCTACACCAACCGCGACCAGAAGAACTACGGCGAAATGAACATTGCCAAAACCGCCTTGCCCACGTTTACCGAAAAGCTGCGGGTCTGCCGCGAGCTGTTCCACCGCTTCGATTATGCGGCGTTCCTCTCGGATGCGTGCAACGACCGCCAACGCGCGGATTTGATTGCCGCGGGCATCAACCATGTGCTGGGGCTGCCGGAGGAGCAAAAGCAGCTGTATCTGAAAGAGGCGCTTCTGCTGCATCAGGCGATGACGCTCTGCCAAAGCCTTGTGAAGCGCGACCAGCGCATGGAGGCGGCGTATTTTGAAGCCATCCGGGTTACGCTCAGCCGCATCACCGGCCCGCGCAAGATTTCCTTCCGCGAAATCAACCGGCAGATTAACGAGCTGCTCAAGCAGTCCATCCGCAGCGACGGGGTCATCAACCTGTTTGCCGACAAGGAGGAGAGCTTCTCCCTGTTCGACCCCGCGTTTCTGGAAGAAATCGCCCGCATGAAGGGCAAGAACCTGGCCATGGAGCTGCTGCGAAAGCTGCTATCCGAGCAGATTGAGCTGTACAAACGCACCAACCTTGTGCAGGCAGAGAAGTTTTCCGAGCGGATGGCACGCATCATGAACGCCTACCGCAACGGGCAGATCACCAACGCCGAGGTGATTGACGAGCTGCGCACTATGGCGGAAGATATCGGCGATGCCCACCGCAGCGGCGAATCGCTGGGCCTGAGCCCCGAAGAACTGGCCTTTTACGACGCGATCACCAAACCTGAGAAGGTCAAGGATTTTTACAACAACCAGCAGCTTTGCGATATGACCCGCGAGCTGACAGATGAACTGCGCAAGAGCCGCACCATCGACTGGCAGAAGAAGGAGAGCGCCCGCGCCGCCATGCGCATGATGGTGAAGCGGCTGCTTAAAAAGTACAAGTATCCGCCCGAGGGCTTAGCGGACGCGGTGAAGGTGGTTATCGCCCAGTGCGAGCTGTGGGCGGAAGTAACTTGATGCAACCCAACCCAGAAAGAACAAATCGGCTGAAGGAGGGCAAATGCTAATGAACATCCAATGGGCTGACATCATGAAGGCGCTGTCCTCACCCATCGAACTGCAAACCGGCAAGCAGAAAAAGTGGTTCAGGGCAAGCGTGGAAAGCGAATGTATTGTTATCAACAATGCCAGCAACCACCTTCACTCATGCGTTCTTTCAGCGCCACGCGCAATTCGGGAGAAGGAGTATACATTGATCGTTCCGTATTACTTGCGGTGGGCCGGTGGTGAACCCGGTGTCAGAATTCTTGCACAGGAACAATCCCGAAACACTACGTATCTCTTTGCTTTGATGGATTACCTCTAAAACAGAAACCTTCAGGCCTGAGGTATCCTGTGCAAGACAGATATGCGGGCGACGTTGGCGATTTTGGCAAGCTGGGGCTGCTGCGCGCGGTGGCTAAAACAGGCCTGCGGGTGGGTGTGAATTGGTATCGCACCCTTCGGGCAAATGAATGCGCCATCAATCAGGATGGCAAGCACATTGCCTATTTGACCGATAACGCATATGGCATTTGCGACCCCGCACTTTGGCAAACCCTCCAGCAAATCGTTGCAACGCAGCGAAGCGTATTGGCGCTTGAGGAAGCGAACCTGATCCCCAACGCAACGTACTTTCATGCATTGCTCGATTTAAAAAGCACACCGCAATCTGCACGAGCCGATTGGCACCGTGAGGCAATGCTAACCCTTGCGGATACGGATATTGTGTTTTGTGATCCCGATAATGGGTTGCTGGTGCCCAGTGTCAAAATGAGCTCGCATAAAAGCGATAAGTATGTTACCGTAGAAGAACTTCATGATTATTATGCGTCCGGTAAAAGTGTCGTTTTCTATAATCACCGTAGCAGGCAAAAAGAACCGGTCTATCTTCAGCGCTTTCAAGCGCTGATGAACGGTGGGCAATTCCCCCATGCCAAGTGGATGGGCCTCAAGTTTTCGCGTGGTACGACGCGGGATTACCTCTTTATCGTACAACCGACCCACGCGGAAGCCCTCCGCCGCGCTGTGGCCGAACTGCTCCACTCGCCGTGGAGCAGGCACTTTTCCATGGTCTCATTGTAACGGGCAGCATCATGGTACGCGACACAGCCCACATTGCGTTATGAAATAATGACCCTTCGTGGTATGATATGGATAACAAAAGAGTGGACGTGAGAGAATATGCAAATCGGCTTCATCGATTTTTCAAAGGAAGAACGCAACAAAATACTGGCTACACTCAGCCTGCTCAATGAGAAAACCGCCTTGGACGAACTGGGCATCGGCACCGTGCGGGACGCCTATGCCGATATTCTCTTCCCCGGCATCTCCGTTATCCAGACGCGCGCGAAGTATCTTGTGCTCATTCCATATCTGTTTGAACGGGCTGCCCGGCAGAAGCTGACCACCGGGAAAGAGGTGCTGCGGTGGATTCAGCAGGCGGAGGACAAGCTGGTTAAAACGCTGCTTGAAAATTCACCCGCGACAGAGAAGGGCATCATCGGCACAAACGCCGCCAAGCAGAACCGCACGGTCAAAATGAAACCCTCCTCCATCTACTGGAATGCCTTGCGCACCTTTGAAATCGTAAAGTTCCCCAACATCTCGCTGCCCGAGGCGTGCGGCGTTACCGCGTCAAGGGTTCGCCGCAAAGGCGAAACCAGCATCAAATCAGAGGGAGAAACTTTTGACGACCCCACGGCCAATCAAGGCAGCACGCCGCTGTTTGCGCCCATCATCCCGGACGAACGCTTTGAGAAGGACGCGTCGATTGTTCTCACGCACGCCGAGGCACTGTTTTTAGAAGAGCGCATTACCTGCGCCGGCGCTTCCAAAGGGTCCCTGCTGGCATGGCTGATCAAGCGGCGTATGGTCCCCGCCACATTTGATGATATCCCGACCGATCTTTTGCCTCCCGTCATGAAAAAAGACTATCAGTTGGCGCAAGCCTTTTCGAATTTCATCTACGGCGCGCATCTGCGATACAATGTGATCTTCTCCGAATATCAGGATGACGATATGGCGCGAGCGTTTGAAACATGGCGCGGTGAACTGCTGAATAGCAGCTTTGATCTATCGGCGATCCTCAATAACATTCGCTGCCCTGCCCATACGGGAAAGTTCTGTGACAACTTTCTGGACTGCGTAAAAAAGGGTGATTTGAAGGCGATGGATGCTTTGCTCATCGCCCGTGAGAGGGCGGTCAAGGGCGACCGCGCCAAGCTGTGCAAGCCGACGGAATACCGATACGACCCTACCCGGCCGATACACGACTACAAGCTCAGTTTTCGTTACGGGGCGGTGCGCGCCATCGTTACGGATATTCTGCAAGGATTGGAAGCTGAAGTAGATGGCTGATACGTTTGATATGGCCGGCAACCGACTGCGCTATGATGAACTCCTGAGCCCCGATCCCGGTTTTCAGCTTGCGTTTGCGGTTTGCATGACGTATTCGCTCGACCTGGAAGCGCTTCTGGGCGCGTCCATGGCTTTGGGGTTGCAGCAGGAAATGGATTCCGAGCTGCAAAACAATCCGTTTGCGCTTTTGGAGGCAATTCGTAAAAGCAGCGACAAAGTAGCCATTTTCTGTAATGCGGGCAGCATTGCGCTGCCTCAAAACATAAAAAGCGTGTTTGCGCTGTTGGAGCACAGCGTGTTTGAAGTCAAAATGCCCAACCGGCAGAATTTCCACCCCAAGTTATGGTTCATCAAATATGAAAACGCGTCCGGCGCTGCTTATCTCAAACTGATCGTCCTGACCAGAAACCTGACCTTCGACCCGAGCATCGATATGTGCGTATCGATGCAAGGCAAGGTAACACGGACTGTGCGACGCAAAAACCAGCCGTTGGCAGACATGCTTGCCTTTGTGGAAAGGTTTGCGGACAGCACCAAAAAGCAAAAAATCGAAGCGCTGGCCGACGATGTCCTGCACGTAAAGGAATTTGAGCTCTCTCATCCGTTTGAAGAGTATACGTTTTACCCATTGGGTATGGAGGAACACGCCGAAGCCGTTCCCGCCCTGTTTGATCGCAAGTCCGCGCTGTTTCTCGTATCGCCCTTTCTCAGCAACGACATTGTTGGCGAGCTTGTCGGCAGCACGGGCAAGGCGATACTGGTAACCAGAAAGGCATCCGTCACCAAGGAGATTTTCCAGCGGTTTCAGGATGTATACGTGACCAAAGACATCCTCAATGACAACGAGTTCAGCACCCGGCAGGATATTCACGCCAAGGTTTATTACACATCCACAGCCAAGGGCAATTATCTGTATATTGGGTCTGCAAACGCTTCCCATAACGCGTTCCACAACAATGTCGAGTTTCTGCTGTGTCTACAGTATAAACCCAACACCGTCGGCTGGGATACGTTCTGCAATGATTTCCTTCCGGAGGAAAACTGCGCCTATGAAAAGCTGGAAGCCGTTCCGGAGCGGCAAGCGGCGGATGAAGCCCAACTCGCCATTGACGCCGCCTTCAAGGAAGCAGTGTACGCGATCAAAAACGCCAAAGTGGAAGAAACCGGCAACTGCTACGCCGTGACGATCAACGCAAAGCCAAGGAAAACCGCGCTGACTGTGAAAATCGCACCGATGCAACGGCATACCCTGTCGGTTCCGCTGCAAACGCAAACGGTACTGGAAGGCCTGCTGCTCAAGGAACTGAGTGAATTCTACATTTTAACCATCGAAGGGCAAAACACGGTGGTGAAAATCAAGACCGCAGGGATACCGGCGCAGCGTGACAACGCAATTTACAACAGCATCATCCCTACGCAAAGCGCGTTTCTCTCTTACCTGTCCTTCATGCTGTCCGCCGACGATATCGAAAGCCTGATCGATGATACGGCGACCCTTGGCGGGCCGGATGACCCCGCGGATATGAGTCAATCCGCGCCGCCGCATGCGGCAGTCTATGAGCCGTTGCTCAAAAGGCTGTATCAAAACCCCAGGTGTATCGAGGGAATCGCCGATATGATCAAACGGCTTGACCCGGCCATTTCCGGCGACGCGTTAATCGCCATGGTGCAGCAGTTCCAGGCAGCCGCAAGGAGGTTGAAAGCATGACCGTATTGGATTTTCAGCAGGCGGCAGCGGCGCGCATTGTCGCCGTTTACAAAAGCGGGCAGAACCGCATCCTGCTTGCGGATGAAGTGGGGCTGGGAAAAACGATCATCGCCAGAGAGGTGGTTCGGCAGGTGTCGGTATGGCACCAGGAGGAACTGCACGACGATCATTTCAAGGTGGTGTACATCTGCTCCAACATCAACATTGCCAATCAGAACATCAAAAAACTGGGCATTGATTCCGTGATGAACGTTTCCGACAGCCGCCTGTCCATGCAGCACCTGAGAATCTATCAGAATGCCGGGAACGGCCATGAATATAAGCAGCTGATTCCGCTCACGCCGGGCACCTCGTTTTCCATGACCAGCGGTACCGGCACCCAAAATGAGCGCGCGCTGATGTTTGCGCACCTGAAGCGACATCCGCTATTCATGTGCCATAGCAGAAAACTGAAGGCATTCCTCGCCGACTATGCCGTAACGTATTGGCAAAACACCATCGATACCTATGAAAAAGCAGTTACGGATTGTGCCGCCATAAACAATCACTACAATTCAGATATGCAGCATGCCCTCACATCCGCCTTCACTTCGGACCCTTCCGATATTGCAGAACAGTTAACCACTGCCATTCTGAACCCGAAAGGGATCGACAATAGGCTGAAAATCGTGATCATCAACCGCCTCCGCCGCATCTTTGCGAAAATCAGCCTGGAAAAACTGGAACCGGATTTGGTCATCATGGATGAGTTTCAGCGGTTCCATGATTTGATTGCGCCGGCGGATGACGAGCAGGGGATGCTCAGCCAACAGTTCCTGAACGATGCGAAAATGAAGGAGCTGCTATTATCGGCAACACCCTATAAACCCTATTCCACGCTGGAGGAAATCAGCCTTGATCCAACCACCGAACACTACGCCGAGTTTATGGAGGTCATGGGGTTTCTGTTTCATGATCCCTCCAGACTCGCGGGGTTCAAAGTGGTGTGGCAAGGCTTTACGCACGCCCTTAGCGAAATCAGCACCTGTGGCACGACGGTATTGCTCGCAACCAAAAAGGCGGCGCAGGAAGCGCTCTATCAGGGCGTGTGCCGCACGGAGCGGCCAAACAGGGGCATCCTGGATGGCGGCGGCGCGCGTGAAATGATCATATCGCAGGGGGATATCCTGTCCTATACCGAAATGCAAGCCCTGCTGGATGAGATCAAGGCGCATGGCGGTGGCAAGCTTCGTGATGCTACGGTGCCGATGGACTATGTGAAATCCTCGCCCTACCTGCTTTCCTTTATGGATCAGTACGTGCTGAAAAAGGATATTGAAGCGTTCTTTACAACAGAAGCCCGCAGGGCATATCTGAAAGGCAAGAAGCATCTGCTGGTCGATCAACGAATCATCCGCGAATACCTGCCGCTCCCCGCCAATAACGCACGGCTCTCCCTGCTGATGGACACAGTTTTTGAAAACAAGAAAAACGGCGTCGAGAACCTGCTTTGGGTACCGGCCTCCAGACCCAATTACAAAGTTGACGGGGTGTTTGCGAAAAAACAGCATTTTTCCAAAACCCTTGTGTTTTCCGCTTGGGAAATGGTGCCCAGAATGATTGCGATCATGCTGTCCTACGAGGCGGAAAGGCTGACCATCGGCAAGCTGTTTCACGATGCCCAAACCAAGCGGGGGCGCACCTATTTTGCGTCCCGGGAAGAAAGGCGTTTTGGCGTTGCGAGGCTGAAGGATGAATCCCGCGATATCATGTGTTATGTTTCGCCGCTGCTTGCGGAGCTTTATGATCCGGCGGCGCATATCGGGACGGATGTCAAGGCCCTTCGCAAAATGCTGGCGGACAAAATCGGCCCAAAGCTGACGGAAACCAAGGCAAAGCATCGAATTTCGACCAGTGGCACTGCGGGCGCCCGGGCACTGCTCGACGTGCTGAAGCTGATGGAAGGGCATAAAACCCCTCCGCCCGTTTCGGTACCGGAAAACGCGTTGGATATACTGGTGAATATGGCGATCGGCGCGCCTGCCGTTTGCCTGTACCGGTTGCTAAGGCCGGATGCAGCAAGTGCCAAAGAAGCGGCCGACCGAATTTTCGTAAGCATGTTCAACAAAGCCGAGAGCGCGGCAATCATTGACCTGCTGTACCGCCGGAAAAACGACGATGCCTATTATGAGAACGTTTTTCAGTACTGTGTGGACGGCAACTTGCAGGCGGTGCTAGAGGAATACGGGCATATGCTGAACCTGAACGGGGCCAGGCTTGCACAAGAGATGACCGACGCTTTCGCCGATACCGTGTCCCTGCAAATGGATACGGATGAATCGTTTGCGGACGCCGATCGGGAGAAGCCGCGCATTCGCTGCCATTTCGCCGTCGGTTATTTCAACGCGCGCCTGAGCGACGACAGCGCCCTGCGTGCCGATAAAGTTCGCAAAGCGTTTAACTCACCTTTTCGGCCGTTTGTGCTTGCCACAACGTCCATCGGGCAGGAAGGGCTGGATTTTCACTGCTATTGCCGCAAAGTGATGCATTGGAACCTGCCCGCCAACCCCGTTGATCTGGAGCAGCGCGAAGGCCGCGTCAACCGTTACAAGTGTCTTGCGGTACGGCAAAACATCGCGCAGCGCTACGGCAGCGAAAAAACATGGGATGCCATGTTTGCGCTGGCTTCCCAAACCGAAAAAGGAACCATGCCGGATCTGGTGCCCTACTGGTGCCTGACCCAGCCGAATACCACCGCTGTTAAAATCGAGAGAATTGTCCCCATGTATCCCTTCAGCGTGGACCATGTCCGCTACCAGCGAATCATCAAGCTGCTCTCACTGTACCGATTGACGCTCGGGCAGCCAAGGCAGGAGGAATTAATCGAGGTCTTGAGCAGGGAAGCGGATCAAAGTGTTCAAGACGAGCTATTTATGAAGCTTAGCCCGTATTACAGGCAGCAGGAGGAGCTGGTCTGAGATGCCTGTTGTGGTAATATCGAAATGTCAAGGTTGTCGTAAACCCATGGAAGCAAAGGCTTCGTAAAGGCGTCCGCATGCCCCGTGCCTTCAAGCCCTCCAACAACAGTTGACAGTTGTCCATGGATTCTTCCAGTATGGGTTCGAGCGCCGGCACTTCGCGTCGCCCCTGCGCTTTCATACCGCAGACGATCTTAATGGCCATGCTGACGATACGGCCGCCATAGCGCACCTTCTCGTACAGCGCGTCGACCCAGCGCACGGGATACGCTTCTCCCGCCAACGGACATTCCCTGAACGACTGTACCTGCTCGTTGAGCCATTGGTCATCTCGCTTCCTCCTTTTGCGTTGTTGACTAACTTGTGAATACTCGAGTAACGCCCATTCTGTCAAGCGAAAACCTTTCCTCTCCATACAGGTTTTCGCTTTTTCCTTCTTGCGCCAATTGACACCATTTGTTGAAATTGTGGCGCTCATGGGCAATAACTCGCCAAGAAATATCTGCATGAACAGACGTTGCCGGAGGGTGTTGGGATACCGCTTGCATCCATATAGCGGCAAATGCCAGCAGGGGTTTTCCCCTCCAAAAAACAGCCGGAAAATGAGCTTGACAAGTATGGCCTCTTTCTCGTTGACCACTGGCTGCCCGTTTTCGCCCTTCTCATAGCCCAGAAAATGCTTGTAGGGCATGCTGACCCTGCCATCAGCAAACCGCTTCCGCTGACCCCAGATGACGTTTTCGGAGATGCTACGGCTCTCCTCCTGAGCAAGCGAGGACATGATGGTGATCAGCAACTCGCCCTTGGAATCCAGCGTCCAGCTGTTTTCCTTTTCAAAGAAAATCTCCACACCGCGCTCCTTGAGCTTACGCACCGTGGCTAGCCTATCCACAGTGTTGCGTGCAAAGCGACTGACGGACTTGGTGACGATCAGGTCGATCTGCCCAGCCAAAGCGTCAGCCACCATCTGGTTGAAACCCTCACGCTTCTTGGTGTTGGTGCTTGAGATCCCCTCGTCGGTATACACAAACACATAGGGTCAATCCTCTCGCTGCTGGACAAACTTGGTGTAGTAGTCGATCTGCGCCTCGAAGCCGGTGAACTGCTCGTCGCTATCGGTGGAAACACGGGCATAGATTGCGACCCGCCGTCTGGATATGGAAGATGTAGAGATTGCCGTGAACAGATTTTTGGTCGCAGGTATGCAGGCAATCGAGCTTGCCATCAGTGACGCTCCTTTCGTATCAACATACGCTGCCGAACGACTTCTTTCATATCAGATTGCTAGCCGGCAGCCCTTGAGCGGTCAAGCCAAGCAATTTCCAGTATACGACCATCATTGAGGTTAGATAGCAGCCTATTATCCTTAAGAACCACAATGGATTGGACGCTAGCTGTGAAAATTGCAGCATCGTATTCAGCAAGCCCCAGCACCTCAGCACAGGCGGCTTTCAGCGTATCCTCTGGGATTTTCTTACCCCGACAGAAGCGTTTGCCCTTTTCCTGATAGGTTCTGCAGTTCCAACCGACGCTGCCGTTGCTGGTCACCCGTTTGTAAGGTTGCCGCAGTGAGGGCGGAGGATCATCCCTGTGAAATCGCTCAACTGTGGTTTGGCAAGATGCGCAGTATGTTCATTCAGGTGTGTGGGCAGGTCCTGTGCCACTTGGAAGGTAGCCTCGTCGATAATGGCAGGGTGCGATTCTGTCGCAAAATATCTGGGCAGCTCACCATGATTGTGGCAGAGCTTTTTCTCCAGATGATTGTTGCGATAGCGTTTTTGCAACAGGGCGTTGCCTATGTACTTTTCGCTGCTGAGAATGGCGTGGATTCGGGGTACGTGCCATTGCGCGCCAAGTGCGCGGCTTACCCCCGCGCGTTCAGATCAAGGCAGAGAGCGACGAAGGTATCCCCGGCAAGAGCGCGTCGGAAAACCTCCCGTACCACCATCGCCTCGCTGGGGTTGATGTTAATACCTTTCTTGTCAAAATCATGCCCGAACATGAGCCGCAAATTGACCAGCTCGCCACTTTCAAACCCATTGCGAACCCGCCATTTCTGGTTTTCGCAAGTGGAGAGGCTTTTTTCTGAGCATATGGGGCATATTGGCGCTGAATTCTCTTATTGATATTGGTCAATTCTTCAAAGTCGCTCATTACCCATAAGGAGAAGGACTATGTCGAATTCTCCAGTGTCTTCATGCTTAATGAATCCCTCGAACAGCAATAAGCCTAATGAGGCGGACGTTGCAGCAAGAAGACGCCGAGGCGGTACCCACCACATCTACCAACCTCCTGCACAGGAATTGACAGATCTCAATGTATTGTCTATAATCATAAGCAATCGATGACATCCCATCACAGAAATACATTGTGGAGGACGTGTAACCTATGAGAAAACTGATGGCGTTTGTTTTGGTGTCCCTGATGGTACTTAGCATGGTTTCCGTAGCCACTGCCCAAACAGCGACCGTGTTTGACCCAGCATTGGTCGAGGCTGCCAAGGCCGAAGGAGAACTGACCGTATATGCTTCCTGCGAGGAAGCCTACATGAACGCTGCGGCCGATCGCTTCCAGGAGCTGTTCGGTATCACCGTAAACCGCCAGCGCCTGTCCACCGGCGAAGTGGCTGCCAAGATCGAAGAAGAAAATGGAAACCCCAGCGCGGACGTATGGTTTGGCGGTACAACCGACCCCTACAACGAATCAACAGCTAAGGGGCTACTGGAAGCCTATGACGCTAAGAATGCCGTGCATCTCACCAGCGACCTTTACCGCGACAAGGATGGCTACTGGTACGGCATTTATAAGGGCATCCTGGGCTTTATGGTAAACACCGAAGAGATCACCCGTCTGGGGCTGCAAGTGCCCATGGACTGGGATGATCTGCTTAAGCCCGAATACAAGGGTCTTATCTGGATGAGCAACCCCAACACCGCTGGCACTGCCAAGCTCATCATCAACACCATGGTGCAGATGAAGGGTCACGACGCGGCCATGGAATACTTCAAGGCGCTGGATGTGAACGTGGCGCAGTATACCAAGAGCGGCTCGGGCCCCAGCAAGATGGTAGGCCCCGGCGAGTGCGTGATCGGTATCGGCTTCCTGCATGATGGCATCACCCAGATTTTGGCTGGATATGACAACATCCAACTGGTGCTCCCCGTCAGCGGCACCAGCTACGAAGTGGGCGCAACTGCGATCTTCAAGGGTGCCAAGCATACCAACGCCGCCAAGCTGTGGGTCGAGTATGCCCTCAGCCCCGACTGCGTAAACCTGGCCAAGACTGCCGAAAGCTATCAGTTCTTGGTGCTGGACAATGCCGAGCAGCCCGCCGAGGCCACGCAGTTCGGCCTTGACGCCAACAAGACCATTAACTACGATTTTGCCGATGCCAAGGCCAACACGTCCAAGTACGTGGAAGACTTCTTCACCGCCATCGGCTCTGCGGCCGACGCCCGCTTCAAGACCGAGTAACGGAAACCTGCGCACCATGAGGAGGATGGCGGTTTTGCCGTCATCCTCCATCTTTTTTACGCACCTTGTGTGTTTGGCTCCCATGGTGTATGGCACCCATGAACCGCAATGGTGGAACGCAGGGAAATGATGCATGTCGAGGGGGGCTGGGGCTATGGTAACCGCAAACGTACAAAGCAAACGGCTGGATCGAAAAAAGTTCTTTTCCGACCCCATCATGGTATCCACCATTGCCATTATGTTGGTTTTCTTGGCCTTATTTATCCTCTACCCGCTTGCCACGCTGCTGATTGACAGCATCCTTGACCCCGCCAAGGGTTTTACACTGGATGTGTTCAGCCGGGTGTTAAACATGCAGCGGTTTCAAACGGCTTTTGGCAACACGCTGCAATTGGGCTTTATCACAGGCATCGCCAGCACGCTGATCGGCCTGCTGTTTGCCTATGTGGATATGTACATGAATGTGCGCAGCCGTACGGTCAAAAAGTTGTTTGACGTGGTCAGCATGCTGCCGGTGGTATCGCCGCCGTTTGTGCTGTCGCTTAGCATGATTCTCCTGTTTGGGCGCAGCGGGTTGGTTACTCGCACCATTTTTGGCATTTATGACAGCAATATATACGGCCTGCACGGCATCGCCATCGTGCAGACGCTCACGTTTTTCCCCGTATGCTATCTGATGCTCAAAGGGCTGCTCAAAAACATCGACCCTTCACTGGAGGAAGCCGCCCGCGACATGGGTGCCAGCCGCTGGAAAGTGTTTACCTCCATCACGCTGCCGCTTCTGCTGCCTGGCCTGGGCAATGCCTTTTTGGTCACATTTATCGAGTCTGTGGCCGATTTTGCCAACCCCATGCTGATCGGCGGCAGCTTCGATACGCTGGCGACCACCATCTACTTGCAGGTGACCGGCGCCTACGACAAGGTGGGCGCGGCTGGCATGGCCGTGGTGCTGCTGGGGCTTACGCTGGTGCTGTTCCTGATTCAAAAATACTATCTGGAAAAACGCACGGTAGCTACCCTTACTGGCAAGGCTAGCCGAGAGCGCATGCTGATTAGCGAAAAGAGCGTCACCCGCCCGCTGACCATCCTGTGCTCGCTGGTCAGCGCTTTTGTGGTTCTGATGTACATCAGTGTGCCATTTGGAGCCCTGTTCAAGCTTTGGGGGCGCAACTACTCGCTTTCGCTGGTGCATTTTGAGTACATCATGAAGTACGGCGGCGCGCGCGCGTTCCGCGATTCGTTCATGCTGTCGATCATCGCCGCACCCATCACCGCGCTGCTATCGATGATCATCAGCTATCTGGTTGTTAAAAAGAAATTCCGCTCCAAGGCTTTTATCGAGTTTGTCAGCATGCTGGCCATGGCCGTGCCCGGCACGGTGCTGGGTGTGGGGTATATTCGGGGATATGCGAACGGGCTGTTTGGCAGCGGCATCATGCAGGGGCTGTACGGTACGGGGGCCATACTTGTGATTGTGTTTGTGGTACGCAGCCTGCCCGTGGGCACGCGTAGCGGTATATCCGCGCTGCAGCAAATTGACCGATCGATCGAAGAAAGTGCCTACGACATGGGCGCGGGCAGCGGCAAAGTGTTTATGACGATAACGCTGCCACTCATCAAAGATAGCTTTTTCAGCGGGCTGGTGACCACATTCGTGCGCTCCATCACTGCTATCAGCGCCATCATTCTGCTGGTCACGCCCAAGTATCTGTTGATTACCACCCAGATCAACGAGTTCGCAGAGAAGGGTAAGTTTGGCGAAGCGTGCGCGTATGCCACCATCCTGATTTTGATCGTCTATGCGTCCATCCTGCTGATGAACCTGTTTATCAAGTACTTTGGCACCAGCAAGAAGATGAGGGAGGCTGAGAAGAATGGCTAAGGTCAGCAAAGGCGTGCGGCTTGAGCACATTTCCAAGGTATACCGTGACCCCAAAACGGGGCAGGATTTTTATGCCGTCAAGGATGTGAGCATCGATATCGCGCCCGGCACGTTTGTAACGCTACTGGGACCCAGTGGCTGCGGCAAAACCACCACCCTGCGCATGATCGCCGGGTTTGAAAGCCCGGACGATGGCGAGGTGTATCTGGGCGATGAGGCCATTAACGCGCTTACACCCAACAAGCGCGATACGGCGATGGTGTTCCAGAGCTACGCGCTGTTTCCTCACTACAATGTGTTTGACAATGTAGCCTACGGCCTGCGCCTTCGTAAATTGCCCAAGGAAGAAATTGAGGAGCGGGTGCACCGCATCCTGGCGCTGGTGGAGATGGGGGGCATGGAAACCCGCATGACCAATCAGCTCTCCGGCGGACAGCAGCAACGCATCGCGCTGGCACGCGCCCTGGTGGTCGAGCCGGGCGTGCTGCTTTTTGACGAGCCACTGTCCAACCTGGATGCCAAGCTGCGTGTAAACATGCGCACTGAAATCCGTCGCATTCAACAAACGCTGGGTATCACTGCCGTCTACGTCACACACGATCAAAGCGAAGCCATGTCCATCAGCGATACCATTATCATCATGAACAAGGGTGAAATCGCGCAGATGGGCTCGCCCATGAACATTTACTACCACCCAAACAGCGAGTTCGTTGCCGATTTTATCGGTGAAGCCAACTTTCTGGAGGGGGTGTTCCGCGGCAAGGAAGGTTTGGCCTGCCGTGTGGCTGTGCAGGGGCACGAGGTGAAGGTGGAAAGCGAGCGTGACCTGACCGACGGCCAGCTCTGCAAAGTGGTATTACGGCCAGAAGCCATTCAAATCGGCACCCAGGGGATCTTGCCCTGTGTGGTAGAGCTTAGCTGCTTCATGGGCAGCTACCAGAACTACCACGTTCGCGTTGGCGATACGCTGGTGAAAATCACCGATAATTGCCCGGTAAACAAACGAATCTTTGCTGTTGGGGAGCAGGCTTTCATTCGTTTTGAAAAGGAGTGCGCTCATCTGCTGTAAACATCGCTTACCGCAACGTGAGTTCGTGATTGGGAAGTATGGGGGGTGCATTTTTCAAGGCAGTTCTGTATCGGCGATTGCATCCCGAGCACATCCATTTTTCTTGATGAATGCCGGTTCCCACTGTTACACGATTCCCCGTATCAGAGTGCACCCACCTCTGATTGTATTAACAGTATAAGCATTTTCCAAATCAAGACGTCCATCTCGATTTGAGAGTGGCGTCCTGTTTATGTGGGGGCAAGTGTTTATTTGTAATGGTTTCATCTTTTTACTGATAGGGGTTATGGCTACTACCCTGAGGCTGTGTTGGCCGACCAAATTGATCGCAACCGAACGAATCCGGCTTTCTGCAAAAAACAAGGCGTTCGCCCCTCCGGCCCGCGCCTGGGATGGCCCGGCCCGAGTGCGCAGGTAAAACCGAAAAAACCGCCCGTGCCGACAACGCCGCCCGCAACGGGATTAAAAGGCCCATTGGGATCGGTAAACGTCGCTACAGGTTTGGCAGGATCATGGCGAAGCTTCGCTGCACGGCAGAGTCTGTGATTGCCATGCAGGGCCTGCTGCAAAATCCGGACAGCCGGGTTCGCTTTTTTGGCGATGTTTGCTGCATATGGTCTGGCACTTTAATGAATTGTGTGTAGGCTTCAGAACCAGTGTTTTTGCGTGAAACCCGGCATGAATTGGGGTTGTTGAGCAAGCCCCTTATGATACTGCGGCGATAACAGCAGTATCCAACCAAGCAACGCCAAAGGGGATAACGGATAGGCCAACCGCTGCTGCGCATGGCATTCGCGAAGCGCCAGTGCCGCGTATACGCCGAACCTGTTCGCCCTTTGATCCAAGGGTATCATACCCACTTGCCCCCGCAAGAAAGCCGAGCTGCGCACACCGCGCCGTAACGAATGCGTGGGGGAGCGATCATGCGATTGCTCCCCCATGCATTCGTTTGGTATAGCACGTTACGGCCTCGCTTTGCCGCGAACTTCCTTGAGGTAGTTATATATGGTAAAATTGCTGACGCCCAAGCTGTCGGCTACGAATTCCACCGCGTTTTTGATCGCAAATACGCCCTTCTGCTCCAGCCGGGCCACGATGCCCAGCTTGTCTTCTTTCTGCATATAGGCTACCGGCTTTTGAAGCAGCGAAACCTCGGCGTCTACGACCGATTCCATCACTTCGCCAATGTCCTGTGCAAAGGTCTCCCGGGGCGGTTCGATTTCTGTCTGCCCAAAGGCGGTGCTCTCCTCGATCAGGTTTTTGGCGACGATATAATCCGTCAACTCCTGGTTAAAGCAGAGAGACCCGATGATTTTTCCCTGTTCGTCACGGATAAAGATGGTGGAGGAGCGCAATATGCGCCCGTCCGGTAGAACGGTCTTGTAATTCACGCTATTGTCCGCGCCGTCACCGCCCTCGCGGAGCAGTTTGAGCAGATAATCCGTCGCGGGGCCTCCGATTTTCCGGCGGGTCACATTGCCCTCAATGATCACAATGGAGCTTTCCACATGGCTCAAGTCGTGCAGAATAACCTCCTGCCTGGAGCCAAGCATCATTTGCAGACTTGGGATGATCTGCGCGATCGCCTCCAGATTGGGGTGCACACGCATTCCTCGCTTTCGATCAATGAACTGGGGTGCTCGGGTGCCGTATGGCGGCAAGGGGCGTAGGGCGACCGTGCGCATGCGACGGACGCCCGTACCCGCGAAGGCCATGGCCGTTTCGTTACCGAGCGGAGGGCAGCCCGGCATTCTGCCATCGCGACAGGCCCTGCTCCAAACGGTTCAGGCCCTCGGCAAGCAAGGCGCGGCTGGTGGCAAAGCACAGCCTCATATGCCCTTGCGACCCCGGCCCGAAGAATTTTTCGCCACCGGGAACCAGCGCCAAACCCGCATTCTGCAATAGAAAATCCGTGAATGCGACCGACGGTACGCCCAGTTGAGAGATATCCATGTAGAGGAGGTAGGTCGCATCGGGGGCGCTTACGCGGAGGTGTGGCATGCCCGCGATTCTGCCAACGGCATAATCCCGGTTGGCCGTAAGGTGCGCCAAAAACGCGTCGACCCAGTCATAGCTTTGCAGGCAGGCCATACCGGCCACCTGCGATATGGAGGAAATGCCGCCCGCAGTGGTCATAACGGCGGAAACATCCACAATCTTCTGGAAAAGCGCCTCGTCGGTACAATACACGCATCCGATGCGAAGCCCCGCAACGCCGAAACTCTTGGAAAACCCAAACACGCTGGCGACGCGGCGGCACTTTTCTGCGCCCAGAGACAGTATGCTGGTAAACTGTGCGCCGGGGAAAATGATATCCGACCAGATTTCGTCATTCATGACGTACAGGTCGTGCGCTTCGCACAGGGCCAGCAGCATTGCCAGCGAAGCCCGGTCATACACCGCACCCAGCGGGTTGTGTGGGTTGCACAGCCCGATCATGCGCGTGCGCTTGGTAATATAGTTCTCTATACCGGTAAGATTTACCTTTCCGTCGATAACCGCGGTCGGAAAAAGGACGACCTTCGCCCCGGCCGCCAGCGCAGATTCCCGAAACAGGTAATCGACCGGGTCCATGACGATCATCTCGTCCCCGGGCTTCAGCACAGCCTTGGCAATCTCATACATGCCGCGTGCGGCGCTGTCGATCGGCAGGATCAGCTCGGGCGGCACCTGCTCCGACTTACGCTCCCACAGCGCTTTGGACAGGGCCTCGCGGAATTCCGGAAAACCCATCTTGGGAGTATAGGAGTAGTAACCATCCTTGATATAGTCGGCCATCGCGCGCCCCACCGCGGCAGGCGCGGGATAGTCGGGGTCGGCGGCGGTCAGGGGAAGGACACCTTCCGGCACTTCCGCCCAACGGTAGTTAAACGCGCGGCGCTTGAGCACATCCAGTTTGACGGAATCATCACCAAACAGCGTCACGCCTCTGCCCCCTCAACGGTTGCGATGGCTTCAATCTCGCACAGCG
>Ga0351881_1050_pt1 | contig 38106 bp, 36 predicted proteins | sample BONcelFGM3001E15_FD_206769 | JGI IMG/M metagenome (GOLD analysis project Ga0351881, IMG submission 206769) | Enriched cells from coal bed in the Powder River Basin, Montana, United States - BONCAT cells FGM rep3 HSBNCT.FGM.300.1.E15 ...
CCACGTCTCTGGTCTCCCGCACAATATTTTGCTAATCATAACATATAAAAGACCGAACAGGCATATGCCCGGGCAAAGGCATTACTTGAGCCGGGGGTGGTTCATGCGGGGCCGTGGCTTGAGCGGGGCGTTGCTGAGAAACACACCCAGGATCAGGGCGGCCATGCATACGAGCAAAAAAGCGTTCACAGGTTCCCGGATTGTTATCCAGGCGCAGGCCACGGTGATCACGCTTTGCAGGTATAACAGGTTGGATGCATACACCGGGCCCAGGATGCGCACGCAGTGGCCCCAGATGGTGTAGGCGAGCGCCGTGCACAGCACGCCCAGATATACCACGCCCAGGCCCGCCGTCACTGTGACGCCCCCGAGTTTTCCGGCCAGCAGTTCATAAATGAAGAACGGCGCCAGGCACAGGGCTGCGGTGAGCAGGGCCTGGCGCGCCACAAGCGCGGCCGAGCACCGGGCCATGACATTGCGCCCGATGAGCGTGTACACGGTCCACGACACCACAGACAGAAGGATGAGCAAATCCCCCAGGGGGTTGAGGTTGAAATTTACGGACCCGTTCCAGATGATAAACACGCTGGCCGCGAAGGCCACGATCAGGCCCGCAATGTTGGCGGCCGTGAATTTTTCGCCCAACAGCAATGCCGCGCCCAGTGTGGTCATGGCGGGAATCAGGGCCACGAGGATGGACGCGTTGGTGGCGGTGGTGAACATCAGGCCGTTGTTCTCGAATGCAAAGTACAGGGCCATGCCGAACACGCCCATGAGGGCCACGGTGGGCCGGTCCCGGCGCGTGGGAGCCTCACCTTTGATAGGCAGCAAATAGAGCACGGCCGCAGCCACAACGAAACGAAGGAACGCCAGGCTCATGGGCGGAATAATGCCCTGGCTCACCGTGATCCTGATGATGATATAACTGAACGCCCAGATGAGCATGAGCAGCAGCAGCAGGGCCACTGCGCCGGGTTTGCTGGAAACGAATTTCTTCATTGAACCTCGCCGCGTCTGCGTGCGGCGCCATGGATTGGCGAATCTTCTGCGCAAGACTCAAAGTATAATATGAAATAATACCTTTTATCATTATGCAATTGTGTGTTGTCATGTGGCAAGCGCATATAAGGTTGCAATTTGCGACAGGGGTGTTAAGATTAAAACGCTTTTACTCCTTTCCCAGCCTGCCGAGGCAGGGATTTTGGTTTGGTTTGCATGACGCCGACACGAACATCGAAACTGGCAACGCGGGCAATCAACGGCCTGCATTCGCGGTTTTCTGAAAATACGATTACCTATGCCCTGTCAATAATTGTGGGTTTGATTGCCGGCGTTGGCGCGTTTGTGTTTCGCCACCTGATCAACGTCATGACATGGTTTTCTTTTACGGTGATCCCTGATGCCGCGGGAGCGTGGGGCCATTATGTGTGGTTTGTGTTGCCAGCCGTGGGCGGCCTGCTCGTGGCTCCGGTCATTTATTTTTTTGCACGTGAAGCCAAAGGGCATGGCGTGCCCGAAGTCATGGCCGCGGTGGCCACCAAGGGCGGGCATATGCGCCCGCGCGTGGCCTTTGCCAAAGCTATCGGATCCGCGTTCACCATTGGCACGGGAGGCTCGGCAGGCAGCGAAGGGCCGATTGTGCAGATCGGCGCGGGCCTGGGCTCCACCCTGGGCCAGATATTCCGGATGAGCGACAAGCGGGTGATCAATCTGCTGGCGTGCGGTGCGGGAGGCGGCATCAGCGCCATTTTCAACGCGCCTATCGCCGGCGTGTTCTTCGCCATTGAGGTTATTATCGGAGACGTGTCTTCGCAGTACGTGGGTCCCATCGTGATTTCTTCGGTGGTGGCCGCGGCATTCATGCAGTCCATGGTGGGCGATCACCCGTCGTTCCTGGTGCCCGAGTACAGCATGGTCAGCCCGTGGGAGATGGCCCTGTACGCGGGCCTGGGCGTTGTGGCGGCCCTGGCCGCAATCCTGTTCATCAAGCTGCTGTACGCGTCCGAGGACCTGTTTGACAACTGGAAAGCGCACCCGCTGGTCAAGCCCGCCGTCGGCGGCATCGGCGTGGGCATCATCGGCTATTACTACCACAGCGCGCTGGGCACGGGCGCCACGGGCATCGAGGACGCCCTGCGGGTGAACCTGCCCCTGTCCCTGCTGCTCGTCCTGTTCCTGGCCAAAATGGCCACGACCTGCTTTACGCTCGGATCCGGAGGCAGCGGCGGCATCTTCGCGCCCGCCCTGTTCATGGGCGCCATGCTGGGCGGGGCCTTCGGCGTGCTGGCCAATCTCTGGTTCCCGGGCGTGGCCGCGTCCCCGGGCGCTTACGCCCTCGTAGGCATGGCCGCCATGTTCGCAGGGTCTGCCCATGCGCCCATCACCTCTATCCTTATCCTCTTTGAAATGACCGGCGATTACCGCATCATTCTGCCGCTCATGCTTTCCTGCACCATCAGCGTACTCATCGTTCAGTGGCTGTTGAAGGAAAGTATCTATTCCATAAAACTCACACGCAAGGGCATCGTGTACAAGGGCGGCTACAATGTCAACATACTCGAAACCATACACGTGGCCGAAGTTATGCTGCGCACGGTCCAGTTCGTGAGCAACAAGGACACTGTGGACAGCGTGCGCACACTCATGGAAACGTCGGATCATCACGGATTCCCGGTGTTGGACAAGCAGGGCAAGCTGTGCGGCATTATCTGCGGCTCCGATGTGCGCCAGGCCATATCATCGGGGCGCGGCCACGAGCTTGTAAGCACCATTGCGTCGAGCCACGTAATCACGGCCAATCCCGATGAAACGCTCTATGAAGTTCTGAAAAGATTCGGTTCGCGGGACCTGGGCCATCTTCCGGTTGTGGACCCCGTGGACAGCTCGCGCGTGGTGGGCCTCATCACCCGCGCCGATATCCTCGAAGCGTACCAGCGCGCGCAGCTTCTCGAAGCCTCGCGCCAGGATTGAATTTTCCACACCACACGATTCTGTTCAAAAAAATATATGGTTTTATAAAAAGGTGCTAATCGGCGCGTTTATATTTTGCGCGCCACCACGGCGATGCTTCCCCCTGCGGGAAAGTTGGTAAATCGCAACAACTGCGCTTCACACGCCATGACTGCGCGGAATAATCCGTTCACCCCGGGATAGATTTTCAGTTCCTGCTGGAGTTGCTCCGCAGCTTGTTCAACCGTCGGCGCTCCGGAGCTGTGACGTGTGCGGCGCGCCAGGGCCAGAAGCGGATAGCCCGCGTACAGTGCCATGGCGTTGCGGACGTGTGTTTTTTCCGGATGTCCACGATGCGGCGCGCACTGTCGTCTATGGCCAGGCCCAAGGCCACATTCTCCCACGACGTGCCCTTGCGCATGCGAGAGTTCAGCGCTTGGTCCGGGTCCACATGCTGCTATTTCAGGGAGTTGTGTTAAATTCGAGAAATTATAATAATCAAAAGAACATGTAAATCTGATTTTAGTCTTTTGAAATAGGAAGCGGAGTAATACATTGTTGGGCTGAACAGAAAAAGGGCAAACAGAAGTAAAACGATAAAAACCATTCAATTTGTACATTCTATGATGATAACTGTATAGGGAAACCTGTAGAGATCATGGCGAATGGAAACTTTGGCATTTTCGGAAAACTGCGCGGCAATATTTCGATACTCATCATCAGTTTTTAAATATTTGCCGCGATCCTGTGAAATTATGAATTTTGCCACCCTGGATTGACCCACGACATAGCAGGGATCAAAAATGATAAAACGTCCGCCCGGCTTGAGAACAGATTTCACCAGTTGGAGATTTTGCGCGATTTCCGCATCATTCAAATGATGAAAAACCCCCAGCGATATCGCTATGTTGACCCGCGGTAAATCATCCGCTGAAAAATCAGAGATACCGCCGCAGTGGAATTCGGCCCGGTTGCCGAATCGCTTTCGGGCTGCTTGTATGTATTTCTCGTTCACGTCAAAACCAAAATACTCGACTTCAGGCAAATGCTCGATAATATCGCCGGGGCCGCAACCGATATCCAGGAGAGCATCGCCGGGCTTGGCTCTCAAATACTCCCTGGCAAATACTTTGCGCGCCGATGAGTAGCCCGTGGAATACTGAAAGAATCTGTAAAACCACGGGTTCGACAAGATTGATTTCAGCGCAGAAAGTCCCGAATCTTTCGCCATTATCCCGCTCCCTTGCGGAAAATATCGATTTTCATGCGAACACCTGTTTTCTTTTTCTCATACTAACCGACATGCTCCATATCAATTTCTGATTCGCCTTCATTTGTCTTTTAATAAGTAGCAATAATGGGTGTCGGGTTCTCTTGGCGGGTTCTCTTTGCCGCCCTTGATCGCAGATGTTTACCATCTTCCAGCTCGACGATCAATCCGCAGTGCGGCGCGCAGACCGGGCAGATACCATGTCGTGTCTCACCCATGGTTTTTCTCCTCTGCACCGTTCTTTTTTCGCGCCACCAGGGCGATGCTGCTTCCCATGGGGAAATTCAACCGGGCCACCAACAGGGACTCCAGAAACATGACGCCCTTGAAAACATCATTCAGCACGGGGATGACTGCCAGTTCTTTTTCTAGGGCTTTTTGCGGATCGGCAACCTGCCCGGCGTCCTGCTTTCGCAGCCGGCGGTTGAGCCAGAAAAGCGGGTACAGGAAAAAGAAAAAGCGGGTGGCTTTGAGCACCTCGAATCCCTGCGCGCGCACCAGCCCGAGAAGCGCCCCAGGATCGTATCTCCTGCGGTGACACAGAAGCCGGTCGTAGTCGCTGAACAGCGACGCGCCCGCGGGCACTGTGAGGAACAGCAGCCCCCCCGGGCGGAGCGCGCGGTGCACATTATCCAGCGCAGCCGCGTCATCTTCGATATGCTCGAGCACATCGAACATGCCCACGGCGTCATATTCATGCTCGAAAGGCAAATCTGTGATATCGGCCTGAAAAAGCCGTGCCGACGTTTTTTTCGCGGCAAACCGCAACGCGTGGCGCGACATGTCCAGGCCGTCCACATGCCAGCCGCTGCGGCTCAAAAGGTCAAGCATGTTGCCGGTGCCGCACCCGATTTCTATCATGCGCATCCCAAGTCTTGCATAGCGCTGCACCAGGCGCCGGGCGACCGCGTTGCGGCCCACAAACCAGAAGTGCCGATCCTCTCTCTGATCGTTCACATCAAAATACTGGTCGCGATACTCTTCTCCGACACTGGCATCTTCGGCAAGAAAAGACAGGACGTCATTGCCCGCGGTATAATCCCGTCCGCAGCCGGGGCAGCGTGGCATCTCGTCTATGGAAAATGATTCCCGGCACTCGGGGCATCGGATCATAAGCGTGCGGATCGAGCAGAGCTATTCTTTGTTCTGCCCGCTCGATCTTCTTTCCGGTTCTTTGACTTCATACAGCACAACTTCGCCGATATGTTCGTGCGCATAGGGAAACATCCGGAACGGCACGGTTTCTATCTTCCGGTAATGCGCATCCATCCATTTTTTTGCAACACCATTCCTGTCCTCTGTATTCACAGGGCCCAGGATCCACAGCATCCACACGCGGTTATAGCGCGATGCCACCTGTTCGTGCCACTCTCTCATGCGCGCGTCAGTCAATTGTCGCTCCCCGGCCGACAGCAGAAACAGCACATTGTGCATCCTCGTGCGAGTGTCGAAATCATCAGAGAAATCATGAGCGGGAATGTCGCCCTTCCAGTAGTATTCGAACAGCCAGGGATACGGCGGCGACATATTGACGAAATCACCGGGGCGGGCATTTTTGTCCAAATACTCAAGAACGGTTTTGGTGTTCTGCGGCCTGTTCAACCGGCTCCAGTACAGGCTCAAGAAAACAAGAGAGAAGACGAAATAGGCGGCAAGGAGCACCGGGCCGAGGCGCGGTTTTTTCACCACCAGGCAGTGTGCGCCCAGGCCCACGAGAATGCTGAACATGCCGAACAGAGGCATATAATATTTGGAGTTGAAAAGTACAGATCGGAAAATCATCATCAACAGACCGAGGATCAGGGTTCCGCCCAACACGGTCACGGCCAGTGCTGCTTCAAAACGGTGCTCCCTGTTCAGAACCGCAGCCACGGCCGCGGCCCCGAACACGGCGAGGATGCCAAGCAGCGCGGGCGCCGGGATAATGTGCATGTCCACATACCGGCCCGCGCAGAAATTGTAGATAATCACCACGATCCCGCCGATGGGAAACCTGGCCAGGTGCGCCAGCGCTTCGGACAGGGGTACGCCCTGGGCCATCCCCATGACCCCCATTTTCTTCATGAGCAGAATCTTGGGCAGAATGGCCAGGGCGGGCACGCCGTGGCAAAGCAGAATGGGCCAGAACTGCCGTCCCCATTCCCTGCGCGTCAGCAGCACGAACAGCCCCAGGAACGTCACCGTATATATCGCATACAAATGTGCGAACACCGCGAGCACCAGTCCCGCGGCATAGATGGCGAGATAAACCAGATTTCTTTTTCGCCGATATCCCAGCAGCCCCAGCAGCCACACCGCGGCCGCAAACGACGACAGCGCCGGATGCCGGAACATCTGAGCAAACTCGGGAAGAAAGGGGTTGAGCGCATACACCGCCGCGACCGGCAGCGCGGCCCGCCACGGCAGCCCGATAAACACCGCCGCCGTGAACACTCCCATGGCCAGCAGCGACCACAACAGTGACTCCAGGTGCAGGGCAACCTCCGTGTCGCCCGCGAGCCGTATCCAGAATCTATCAATCAGATTAGGTAATGCCGTATGTTGTTCAAAATGATAGTATTCCCGCACATCACTGACTGTTTCCATTTGGGACACTTTCCAGTTGATGGCTTCATCGATCCAGAGAATTTTGTCGCCGAGATGCCAGGAGCGCGTGAAGACACCGGCCAGCAGTATCAGGGCCAGAAGCACTTTTTGCGATACGGGCATGGATGTGTCGTTCATAAAGAATCCCTTTTCAAACCCCGGATTCCTGCCTGGAAACGGGTTGGGGACATTATAGCAAAACCGTGGGGCGGGGGCTACTTTCCCCGGGCCTTCAAATCCTTGTGCATGCGCTGGATGGTTAGAATATCACGGCACATGCTGAAGCCGTCCTCGAAAAAACTCACCTTGGATGCGGCATCGTTGCACCAGTGCACGGGCACTTCTTTGATACGATATCCCAGCCGCTTGGCCAGCCACAACAACTCCACGTCAAAACTGAAGCCTATCAACTTTTGGCGCTCGAGCAACCCGGGCAGCACATCGCGGGAAAACCCCTTGAACCCGCATTGCGTGTCCTTGATTCCGCGCAGAACAAACAACTGCACGAAAACATTGAACAATTTCCCCGAATACTTCCGCCACCAGGCCTGGCGCACTTCAACCATGGATTCCTTCATGCCGCGCGAGCCGATCACGATGTCCCAGCCCTGCTCGAAAAACGGCAGCATGGTCTCCAGTTCCTCGATGGGGGTCGATAAATCCGCATCAGAGAAAAACAGGATTTGACCGCGCGCGGCCTGCAACCCCTGTTTGACGGCCACGCCCTTTCCCTGGTTCGTGGGCAGGGATATGACACAGCCGGGAACGTGTTCCTGTTCAAGAATGGTTTTTGCGTCGGCTGCGGTCGAGTCTGCGCTCCCGTCGTCCACAACAATGATTTCCCACGTGTAATCCTGCTGCCTTAAATAAGCAATGGTTCGGCGCAGGGTGCCGGGCAGTCTGTCGGCTTCATTGAATGCCGGAAACACAATGCTGAGGAAAATGTCTTGAGGTGCTCTGGACGCCAACAGTTGACTCCGCGGTGCGTGATGTTTTCAAATGATAGCATAAATAATGAGGAGATCCAGCTTTGCGGCCCAAGGGCTGGTCCGTGCTATAATGGGGGCGCAGGGCGCCGCGGAACATCAAGCAAAATCTCTTGTTGTATTTTGCAGGCGCCCAATCGCCGCACAGGCAAGTGAGAGAGCATCTATGAAATTCGAGACAGGCTGCAAACATTACATCGGGCACAAGCCGTGCCGCTTCGGGCAATTGTGCGAAGACTGCAAAAACATGGAGCCCGCAGGCGCGCGCGTGCTTATCATCAAGATCGGCGCGCTGGGCGACGTGCTGCGCACGACTTCGCTGCTGCCCGCGCTTGAGCGCGCGCATCCGGGCGCGCGCGTGGCCTGGCTCACCGATCCCGCAGCCGCGCCTTTGCTTTTAGGAAACGAGTACATCCACGAAATTCTCCCCTTTGACCATGCCGCTTATCCGGCCCTGGCCCCGCGCCGGTTTGATTTAATTATCAGCCTGGACAAGGAGCCCGGGCCCGCGGGACTGGCCGAACTGCTCAGCGCGGAACAAAAACGCGGCATCGGCCTCAGCGCGCACGGAACGCCTTATCCGCTCAATATCGAGGCCGAGCACTATTTCAGCCTGGGCCTGTCCGATGAACTCAAATTTGAAAAGAATGAAAAAACATATCATCACCTCGCGGCCGAAGCCGTGGGCCTGGAATACCAGGGTGAAAAGCCGATTCTGAACATCACGGACGTGGAGCGCGAAGCGGGCTGCGACATTTTACGTCAGGCCGGGTGGGACGGCTCGCAGCCCGTGGTGGGCATTAACACGGGCGCGGGCCTGGAATTCGCCAACAAGATGATGAGCACGGCCGCTATTCTGGAGATGATCGATGCAATCGGCCCTGTGCTGCCCAAGGCGTTTATCGCCCTGCTGGGCGGGCCGAACGAGGCTGAAAAGAACAACAACATCGCCCGGGCCAGCCGACTGCGCGCCGTGAACACGGGCACGGGCCATTCCATGCGCCGGTTCGCGGGCCTTGTGTCCCAGTGCGGCGTGGTGCTCACTGGAGACTCCCTGGCCCTGCACATGGCCGTGGCCCTGGAGCGCCCGGTGGCGGCCCTGTTCGGCCCCACCGCACCCCAGGAGATTGACCTGTTCGGCCGGGGACGCAAGTTTGTGTCCCATATCCAATGTGCTCCGTGCTACCGCAAATCATGCGATGTGCAGCATACTTGCATGGATATGTTCAGCGTGGATGACATCGCCCGCGCCGCCGCGGATCTGCTTCACGAATTCGCCTAAAAAAATTCAATTGGAAAAGAACCGGAATTTGAGGATTGCGATGAGCGCGTGGATCCCGTCGCGCCATGTGATTTTTTTGCCTTCGGCGTATGTGCGGCCGCAGTAGGTGATGGGCACCTCGAACACGCGGTAGTGCCGCTTGAACACCTTGGCTGTGATCTCGGGCTCAAAATCGAATCCTTTGGAGCGGATGGTTATTTCATTGAAAATGCTGCTCCTGAACGCTTTGTATCCCACTTCCATGTCCGTGAGCATGGTGTTGTACAAAATATTCACCAGCAGGGTGAGCATTTTGTTGGCAAAGTAGTGCCAGACCATGAACACGCGGTGCGGGCCGATGAAGCGGGTGCCGTACACCACATCCGCGTAATCGTTGATGATGGGGCCGATGAGCGTGGGATAATCTTCGGGGCAGTATTCCAGGTCCGCATCCTGAATGATCACGATATCCCCGGAAATGTGGGGCAGGGCGGTCTGGATGCCCGCGCCCTTGCCGCTGTTTTTTTCGTGTAGAAATACTCGGATGCGTGAGTCAGCCGCAGCCAGTTCCCGGATGATGTCGCGCGTGCCGTCCGTGGAGCAGTCGTCCACGATCAGCAGTTCCTTGTCCACATCTGCAGCCAGGACGCGCGCCACGATTTCGCGAATCGTCGCCTTCTCGTTGTACACCGGCATGATAACCGTGAGTTTTGGGTTTACGAGCGCCGCCACAATGGCACAAGTATAGCCGCGCGCGGGAAAATGCGCAATTTAAGGCATGCGGGTGTTGGGCGTTTCATCGGCGAGGCGTTGATCTTAACAGGATGGGCAGGATGGGCAGGATAAGCATGCGGCTTGCGCCGCATGCGTTGGTGGTGTGACGGAGTGGGGGCGCCATTTCGGACAAGGATGTGCTTATAGAAACACTGAGCGGATAGAAGTGAATGAACGTCCGCCGGTTACATCTCGTAAGTCGCCATGAATTCTTTCAGGTCCATGGGGCCGATCCCGGCGATAAGATCGCCCGCGTTATTGTAATCCAGGTGGTAGTTGAACTCGGACGCGGTGTAGAAATCCAGGCTGTCGCCCGTGTTGAAGTACACCATGTTGGAGTACTCCATGGCTGCAATTTTCAGTCTGTATTTCTTCGGCAACGGAGGCGCATGTTACATGTTATTGCCGGGTGCTTTTGCGCGCATTTTTTTGAGGAACGCGCGCAGGTGGCGGTCCATGGGGGGGTTGAAGATGATCACGCTCAAGTGGCCCTGGGGATAGCGGTGAATCTGCGGTTTGTCCCATGCGCGCCACAGTTTTTCCACCAGGTCCACGGGCACCATGCCGTCGAACGTGCCCTCGATGAGCAGGATGTTTTCGTGCGGCGTCAGGGGTTTCAGGTTGATGAGCGCAAAGCGGTCCAGCACGTCCTTGTATTTTTGCATGACCTCGCGTGCGCGCGGGTTTTCGGCTTCAAACTGGCGGCCGAGCCGGCTTTCAAAAAACACCGCGCCCATGTCCGCGGGCGGGGCCACCATGACCGTGAAATCCACTTGCGGCTCCACGCACGCCATGAGCCCGCTGAGCATGCCGCCGTAGCTCACGCCGAACATGCCGATCCGGGGTGCGCCGCGCAGCTTGAGCCAGTTGATGACCGCCATGATGTCCAGCACGCTCTGCTGCATCACGCGCAGGGTGAGCACCCCGTCGTCGCTGAACGTAAACTCGCCGTGATACGTGCCGGGGGGGCGGCGGCTCATGTGGTAGGGCAGATCCACCAAAGCCGCGTTGTACCCGCGCCGCACCATGAGCCGGCAGTACCGGTCGAACACCATGTAGTTTTCCATGCGGTACCCGTGCAGCACGATCACCGTGGGCGCGTCGGGTTCGCCGTGGCGTTCATAGAAGCGGAAATGCACCTGGTCGTTGAACTGGTGCGGGGATTCCACGAAGCTCTGGAACCGGTACTTGTTGATCACATAGCTGCCGCGCCGCGTGGCGTCCAGCATATGCATATCCGGGGCCACGCCCGGGTTTCTGAAAAACGTGCGCGGGTCGTCCAGGGCCCGGTCCTCGAGATATTCCTCAAGTGCGCCGATGAAAAATGTTTCTCCGCCGCGACGCTTTTTTTGCGTCCTCATGTACGAGTACGACATATTGTCCAAAGCGCGGGCGAACAGTTCCTGCAGCATGCTTTATTATATGGTAATGCTGCGCATGCCGCATGGAATTCCTGTGCAATTAAAAAATAAAGCAATCCTCATAAGGTTCTCCCGCCGCCTGCATCTGGACGCGCGGCGCGCAACCGGGTATTCTGAATAGGTGCGCGGAGTCACGCGCCCAACAGGTATTTTTGAGGAGCCGATCTATGGCAGTGAAAATGTCCAAACGCGTTCAGAAGAGCTTGACGCGCACCATGTCGTCGCGGGTGATTGGCAAGATCCGCATCAACGGCCCTATCATGTCATCACCGTCCCGGTACCCGGGCATGCGCGGCGTGGTGTCCCCGGACGGCGTGCTCAAGAAGATCGCCTTCGCGCAGCAGCGCGGATTCCGCGCTGTGATTTTTGAAATTAACAGCCCGGGCGGGGCCGTGGTTGCCAGCAAGGAAATCGCGGACGCCATCAAGGGCGCGAACATGCACACCGTGGCGTGGATCCGCGACATCGGGGCCAGCGGCGCGTACTGGGTGGCCAGTGTGTGTGAGCGCATCGTGGCCGACCCGTGCAGCGGCGTGGGCAGCATCGGCGTCATCGGCCAGCACATCGAAGTCAGCGAACTCATGAAAAAATACGGCGTGCGCTACGAAGGCTTCAAGTCCGGCGAATTCAAGGACATGGGCGTGCCATTTCGCAAGACCACGCAAAAAGAGAAAAAAGTCATCCAGGACCACATCGACGAATTGCACGAGTTTTTCGTCAAGGAAGTGGCGGACAACCGGGGCCTGGACAAAAAGAAACTCGCCAGATACGCGGACGGACGCGTATTCATGGGCGAAGAGGCCAAACGCATCGGACTCGTGGATTTCCTTGGCGGGCGCTCTGAAGCCATCCGACAGGCCGAGATCGCCGGGAATTTTAAACACATGTTCGTGTTCGATATCGAAGACATGCGCGAGGAACTGCTGTTCGCGGTGCAGGCCCTGTTCAGCCAGGCGCCGGGCGGTATCGGGCGCGGCATGGCCCGCGAACTCGTGGAGCGCGCACAATGGAATCCGGGCTCATGGCTCCCGGGGAATCTTTTTTAATGAATGATTTTAAACGCAGATTGTTTAATCGAATATTATTTTGTTTTGTAATAGCAATCGCGATTTTGATATCCGCAGCTTCGCCCTGCTTGGCTTACGTGGGCCCGGGCGCTGGGTTTGCGCTGGCGTCGTCGTTTTTTGCGATTTTTGTGGCCGTGCTTGCGGCTTTGTTCGTGCTGCTCACCCTGCCTTTCCGGTGGCTTCTCTCCCTGTTCGGCCTGGGCCGGCGCAAGCGTAAACCCGGGGACCCCAGGCGCGTGATTATCTTGGGCCTGGACGGGCTGGACCCGCGCCTGGCCACGCAATATATGGACGCCGGGGATCTGCCCAATTTCAAGCAGCTCGCGGACCAGGGGCATTTCAGTCCCCTGGCCACCACGTGCCCGTCCGTGTCGCCCGTGGCGTGGTCCACGTTTCAAACGGGCGTGAACCCGGGACGCCACAATGTGTTCGATTTCCTCACCTGGGACCGCCACACGTATCTGCCCAGGCTGTCATCGTCCGAAGTCACCAACCCCGGCAAAATCCTCAGGCTCGGCCCCTTCGCCATTCCATGGAAAAAGGCCAATATCGAGCTGTTGCGCAAGAGTAAACCCTTCTGGGATTTTGTGGCCAAAACCGGAGCCCCGTGCGTGGTGCTGCGCGTGCCCATCACATACCCGCCGGAAAAGGGCAAAGCCATGACCATCAGCGGCATGTGCGCGCCCGACCTGCGCGGCACCCAGGGCTCTTTCACGTATTTTACCAGCGAACCTCTCACGGATCAGGACACCACCGGCGGGCTCAAAATACCGCTGAGCGTGCGTGACGGAAAAGCAAACGCTGTCATCAATGGCCCGGTTAATCCCATGAATCCGGATGGGGATCCGCTCAGTATCCCGTTCATCCTGGAAAAGAAGAACGGGGGTACGGTGCTGCGCCTTGCGGGGCAGAGCCCGGTGCGGCTCAAAACCGGAGTGTATTCGGACTGGCTGCCGCTCACATTCAAAGCCGCGCCCGGGCTCAAAGTTGGCGGCATCGCGCGCTTTCTGCTCACTGAATCCGACCCGCATATGAAGCTGTACGTGACACCTGTTAATATTGATCCCCAGAAACCCGCACTGCCAGTTGGCAATCCCTCGGTGTTTTCCGTTTACCTGGGCAAGCTGCTGGGCCGGTTCGCCACCCTGGGCCTGGCCGAGGACACCTGGGCGCTGAATGAAAAAGTCATCTCCGAACAGCAATTCGCCGAGCAGGTGTACCAGTCGCACGAGGAACGCGAGGCCATGCTGGACCTGGCCATGGGCCGTATCCGCTCGGGGCTGGTGGTGTGCGTGTTCGACACGCCGGACCGCATCCAGCACATGTTCTACAAACAGCACGCCACGGGGCAGGGGCCCATGGCGGAAACCATGCACGACATGTACAAGCGCATGGATGCGCTCATTGGCAAGATACAGAAAAAGATCGGCAAGGACGATGTTCTGATTGTGATCAGCGACCACGGCGTGCGCGGGTTTGACCGCTGTCTGAACATCAACGCATGGCTCAAGGAAAACGGATATCTGCACCTCAAGCCGCACGCTGATGAAAACGCGAATTATTACCAGGCCGTGGAATGGTCCCGCACGCGCGCATTCGGCCTGGGCCTCACCGGCATTTATGTGAATATAAAAGGCAAGGGCGCGAAGGGCATTGTGGAGCCGGGCGCGGATGTGGAACAATTGAAAGAAGAAATCCGCGAAAAACTGGCGCAGGCCGTGGACCCCGAAAAAGGCAAAGCCGCGGTCAAGGCGGTTTTCGATACGCAGAAGATTTACAATGGGCCGTATGTGGAGAATGCCCCGGACCTGGTGGTGTGCTATGACGAGGGGTTCCGCACATCATGGGATTCTGTCACGGGCGGGTGCGGGGGCCCGGTGTTTCATAATAATGACAAGGCCTGGAGCGGCGATCACTGCGCGCATCCGTCCCTGGTGCCAGGGGTGCTGTTCTGCAACAGGCCCGTGACCCGCGAGCGCCCGCACATCGGCGACATCGGCCCCACAACCCTGCACCTGTTCGGCATCACGCCCCCGGAATACATGCAGGGCGGAAACTTGTTCGGCAGGGGCGAGTAGCTTTGTAAGGCGTAAAAGCGTCTCCCACGGCTCAAGGAACCCTTTTGAAAAAGGGGTCCTTGAGAATCCTCCTAAAACTTTTGGCGGGCCATTGCCCGATAAAATGCGTATCGGGCAATGGCCTCATTGAATGATTGCAATAATTGCTCCCGGCCTCTTTTCTTGTCTTATGGTACGGCGTCAAGTAAACTGGAAGGGAACAGTAGCGCGCGTGTGGCGCGCGTTGAGAGGGAATACATGTTTACGGGAATTATTCAGGAAGTGGGCCGCATCGCCGGCATGCAGAGCAAGGGCGCATCCATGCGCCTGACCATCGCGTGCAAGACCGTGCTTGAAGACGCGGGCCTGGGCGACAGCATTGCGGTGAACGGCGTGTGCCTCACCGCGGACGCGTTCGGGGACGGCGCCGTGTCCATGGATGTGGGCGAGGAAACGTTCCGCCGCACCACCCTGGGCAAACTCAAGACCGGCGACGCCGTGAACCTGGAGCAGGCCGTGCGCCTGGGCCAGCCCCTTGGCGGGCACATTGTGTCCGGGCACGTGGACGCAACGGCCTCGGTGAAAAGCGTGGTCAAGCAAACCACGCAGATTGTGATGACCGTGGAACTGCCCGCGGCCCTGCGCCCCCTTGTTGCGGAAAAAGGATCCATCACCGTGGACGGCGTGAGCCTCACCGTGGGCGCTGTCAGGGCCGACCAGTTTTCCCTGTATCTCATCCCGCACACCGTGGCGCGCACGACCCTGCTGCACCGCGGACCGGGCAGCCAGGTGAACCTGGAGGCGGATGTGCTGGCCCGCTATGTTGTGAATGCCCTCAATGTGCAGGGCGGGGGCGCAAAAAGCAACCTGTCCGACCTCCTGGTGGAGTTCGGATATTCGGAAAACAGCAGATAATAGATCAGGCGGGGCAAAGCACGCGGCGGTTAAGCATGCTAAGATTAAAACAGAGCGAATAATAAGAATGATATTTCAAATACAAAGAATCTGAAGACGCTTATGATTGATTTCTACATTCTCACAGGGTTGTCGGGCGCGGGCAAAACGCACGCGAACAAGTGCTTTGAAGACATGGGCTATTATTGCATTGATAATCTGCCGCCCGCGCTGATTCCCAGTTTTATGGAATTGTGCTCGCACTCGGACCGCAAGATCGACAAGGTGTCGCTGGTGCTGGACATCCGCGGCGGCGAGTTTTTCGACGACCTGTTCAAGGGCCTGGAAGCCCTGGACAAAGACGGGCACCATTACCGCATCCTGTTCCTGGACGCTTCGGACGAGGTTCTGGTGCGCCGGTTCAAGGAAACGCGCCGCGCCCATCCCCTCAGCGGCGAAAACGGCAGCATCCTCAACGGCATCAACATGGAGCGCCGGCGCCTGCAGAAGATCAAGGAGCGCGCGGATTATGTGATCGACACCACGGGCATGAACCCGTGGGCGCTCAAACAGGAAATCGCCAACACCATCCTCAATGGGCACGGCCGCGCGCGCATCGGCATCAGCCTGTTGACATTCGGATACAAATACGGAATCCCCCTGGACGCCGACCTGGTCATGGACGTGCGCTTCCTGCCCAATCCTTACTATGACGACGCGCTCAAGGACCTTCGCGGAACCGACGTCGAAGTCTACGAGTTTGTAATGAAGAACCAGATCACGCAGCGGTTTATCAAGAAGTTTCTGGACATGGTGCTGTTCATGCTGCCGCACAGCCAGGTGGAGGGCAAGGCCAACCTCACCATCGCCGTGGGCTGCACCGGCGGGCACCACCGCTCCGTGGTCGTGGGCATCGAGCTGGCCAAGCTGCTGAGCCAGAAGGGGTTCGACGTATCCGTGAACCATCGGGATTTGAACACGGATTGACGAAAGGCGGGGCGCGCACAACCGCGCCCGGGTGGCTATGAATCAGTTGCGCCAGTTACGCTGGTTTTATCCAGGGCTCCGGGTAAAACGCTGGATTGCGCTCATCATCGTGGGCGTGCTTCTGTTCGGCGCGGGTTTCACCTTTATCCTCGGAAAAAACATTCCCCTGGATGTTTATCAAGCGGTTAAATCCACGCTCAAAAAGCCGGGCGCGTTCGGCATTACCCTCGCGTTCTTCGGCATTGTATTCATTATTTACGGCATCCGCCGCCTCACCGTGCGCTTTATCAAACTCTTTTTGCCGGACGGCGACAAGCACGTGGTGGACATGCTGTATGAGGAGATGTACCTGCGGCGCGGCATCCGCATCGTGGGAATCGGCGGCGGCACGGGCCTGCACAGCCTGCTGCGCGGCCTCAAGCAGCACACCAGCAATATCACCGCTATCGTGACGGTCAGCGACGACGGCGGCAGCTCGGGCCGCCTGCGCGACGAACTCAATATCCTGCCGCCCGGCGATATCCGCCAGTGCATCGCCGCCCTGGCCCGATCCGAAACATCGGTGTCCGAACTGTTCTCCACGCGGTTCCAGTGCGAGGGCCCGCTCAACGGCCATTCCGTGGGCAACCTGCTCCTGGCCGCCATGACCGAACTCAAGGGCGATTTCTTCCAGGCCGTCAAGGAACTCAGCAAGGTGCTGGATATCCAGGGCCAGGTCATTCCGTCCACACTCAGCAACGTAACCCTGTGCGCGGAACTCGAAGACGGCATCATCGTGCGCGGGGAAACCAATATCACCAAAAGCACGGGCACGGTGCGCCGCGTATTTTTGTCCCCGCCCAACTGCCAGGCCCTGCCCGAAGCCCTGCGCGCCATTCAGGAAGCCGACATCGTGGTCATCGGCCCGGGCAGCCTTTTTACCAGCATCATGCCCAACCTCGTGGTCAAGGACATCGCCATGGCCCTGCGCAAGACCAAAGCCATCAGGGTCTACGTGTGCAACATCATGAGCCAGCCCGGGGAAACCGATGATTTCAGCGCCGCGGACCACGCTGCGAAAATTCTGAACATTATGGGCAAGCGCACTCTGGATTATATCGTGGTCAACCGGCGGTTCCCGGTCAAGCAGCTCGAGCGCTACCAGAAAAAGGATCAGTTCCCGGTGCGGTACAATGTGGAAGAGCTTAAAAAACTGGGCGTACAGCACGTGATGATCGAAGATCTGATCATGGAAGACGAACTGGTGCGGCACGATCCCGAAAAGCTTGGTTCCGTAATTATGAACCTGGCGCGCCAGGCCATTCCCATGGCCAACCTGCGCCGCTGGCCCGCGGAACTGGAAAAGCTGCGCGAAAATATTACAGGAGTCAAGTGAGGCACGCCAGCTTGCTGCCAACCCCATATGACAGATAATCTTGAAATGCTCTGCAATCACCCCAACCGCATGGAAGCGGAGATGACCCGCTCTATCCTGGAGTCCTACGGCATCACTGCTGTGGTGACTTCGAAAAGCAAGACCAAGAATCCGGTGCTGGGCATGGCCGGGCCGCTTGGGGATTCGTTTGACGTGAAAGTGCCCGCCGAGGACATGGAACGTGCGCGCGAGTTGCTCGACAGCCATGTTTCCGGTGAGGACCACGCACAGGCCGAACCCCCTCAGGAGTGACCCATGTTCTGGAAGTTTAAAAAGCGCGGGCCCGTTGAACCGGATCCCAACGAACTGGTGGACCTGGCCACGTTCTCCGAACACCAGCGCATTGAAGCGGACATGATCAAGAGCCGTCTGGACAGCACAGGCGTGCGCAGCGTTGTGCTTGAGGATAATTCCATGAAAATGGGATTCGGCATGAGCGTGATGGGCCGCGTGCATGTCAAAGTGCGCTACGCGGATCTGGCAAAGGCCAGGCGGGTTTTGGAGATTGTTTAGAAAATTCCAACACACTCCGACAATGTGATTTTCCGGCTTTTTTCAATAAGGCACTACGCGCCCGCGTATGGATCATGTAAAATATTATTCTGACGCGCGGTGCGGAACCCCGGTCGCGCGCCACGTTATAAAATCAAAAGAGGCAAAATTTTTCCAACGGCTGTCAAATGCCAAAAGGAGGAAACAAATGGCAATTAACGTAGGTATCAACGGTTTTGGACGCATCGGGCGCAACGCGTTCCGCGCTCAGATGAAGAACAAGGACATCAATGTGGTGGCGGTCAACGATCTCACGGACCCCGCGGCCCTGGCGCACATGCTGAAATATGACTCCACATACGGTCCGCTGGACGCTGCGGTATCATCCACAAAGAACGCCATCAAGGTGGCCGGCAAGACCATCAAAGTGCTCAGCGAGCGCGACCCCGCGAACCTGCCCTGGGGCGACCTGGGCGTGGATGTGGTCATTGAGTCCACGGGTTTCTTCACATCCCGGGCCGGCGCATCCAAGCACCTCGAAGGCGGCGCCAAGAAAGTCATCATCTCCGCTCCCGCCAAAGAGCCGGACATCACCATCGTACTCGGCGTAAACGACAAGGAATACAATTCCAAAAAGCATAACATCATTTCCAACGCAAGCTGCACCACCAACTGCCTGGCGCCCGTGGCCAAGGTCATCAATGAAAAGTTCGGCATCGTGTCCGGCCTCATGTGCACGATTCACTCGTACACCGGGGACCAGCGCCTGCTGGACGCCCCGCACTCGGACCCCCGCCGCATGCGCGCGGCCGGCGTGAACATCATCCCCACCACCACGGGCGCGGCCAAAGCCGTGGGCCTGGTGCTCCCCGCAGTGCAGGGCAAGCTCACGGGTTACGCTCTGCGCGTTCCCACTGTCACGGTCTCGGTTGTGGACCTGTCCGTGGTCACCAAGAAAAAAGTTACTGTGGAAGAAGTAAACGGCGCGCTGGAAGCCGCATCCAAAAAGGAACTCAAGGGCATCCTCGGCTACGAGAAACAGCCCCTGGTGTCCACCGACTTCAAGGGTTGCCCGCTGTCATCCATCCTGGACCCGGCCATGACACTGGTTATCAACGACAATCACGTCAAGCTGGTCTCCTGGTACGACAATGAATGGGGCTATTCCAACCGCATTATGGAACTGGCCGCCATGGTAGGCAAAAAGCTGTAAAAGCAAAGACTTGGCGCGGGCCGGGCGCGCGATTGCGCCCGGCCCGCTTTCCCTTCATAACCATATCCAGATCCCACTGGGAGGGCTCGCAATGCTACAGAAAAAGACTGTGGAAGATATTGAGTTGTCCGGTAAAAAAGTCATCATGCGCGTGGATTTTAACGTGCCTCTGGACGACGCCAGCGCTGTGACCGACGATGGCCGCATCCGCGCCGCCCTGCCCACCATTCAATATATTCTGGATAAGGGTGCGGCTCTTATCCTCATGAGCCACCTGGGCCGCCCCAAGGGAGAGTCCGATCCTGCTTTCTCATTAAAACCCGCTGCGGACCGTTTAGCCGAACTCGTGTCCGCGCCCGTGTCCATGGCCGCGGATTGCATCGGCGACGCCGTGGCCCAGGCTGCGGCCGCACTCCAGCCCGGCAGTATCCTCGTGCTTGAAAACCTGCGTTTTCACAACGGAGAAAAGAAAAACGATTCCGAATTTGCGGGGCGGCTCGCGGCGCTTGCCGACGTTTATGTGAACGATGCATTCGGCGCCGCGCACCGCGCACACGCATCCACCGAGGGCATCACACAACACATGTCCCCGTGCGTGGCCGGCTTCCTCATGAAAAAAGAAATCGAGTATCTGGAAAATACAATCGCGAATCCGCAACGTCCGTTCACGGCCGTTCTGGGCGGCGCCAAGGTGTCGGACAAAATTCCGGTCATCGAGCATCTGCTGGATCTGGTGGACTCGCTGATCATCGGCGGGGGCATGGCTTTCACCTTTCTCAAGGCCATGGGCTGTGAAGTGGGCGCGTCCAAGCTGGAACCGGATTTCGTGGACCAAGCCCGGCGGCTTATGGAGCTTGCGCAGAGCAAGGGCAAGCAATTGCTGCTGCCCGTGGATGTGCTGGCTGCGGATAAGTTTGACGAGGCCGCGGACGTTGTAACCGTAAGCGTGGACGCCATACCCGCGGATCGCATGGGCCTTGATATCGGACCGATGAGCGTGGACGCTTTTACGCGCGTGCTATCCCAGGCGCGCACTGTGGTGTGGAACGGCCCCATGGGCGTGTTCGAGATGAAACCGTTTGCAGAGGGCACGCGGCAGATCGCCGTGGCTATTGCGGCCAACACGCAGTGCATATCCATTGTGGGTGGCGGCGATTCCGCAGCCGCGGTCAAGCAAATGGGCCTGGCTGACAGATTTACTCATATTTCCACGGGCGGCGGCGCGTCCCTGGAAATGCTCGAGGGCAAAACACTCCCGGGCCTCGCGGCTCTGGATGACGTATAAAGTCAGTCTGCGGCGCACGGCCCTTATTCGATAATTTGATTCCACACACGCCTTGCGGTACAATGTTTTAGTACAGATGATCGTGTTTACAAGGATATCGGGAAACAAGTCATGCCCAGGAAAAAGAAAAAGGGTTTTAAGCGGGACCACGAAACATTCACACCGGTCCAGGTCATGGAGCAAATCGTGATCCTGCTCGGTGTGGTGGCGTTTCTGGCCGGATTCTGGTACGTTGTCTACCGTTTCGCCGCCGACCTGTTTTAATTGGGGGGAATGATTATGAGAATCCTGGCATTGATGTTTCTGCTGCTGGCTTTCCTGGCTTTCCTCACGGGCATTCTCGCGCGGTTTCTGCATCCCACTTTTATTCCCCACGATCCCGTCACCATCATTCACGCCGCCGAGCTGTTCCTGTTATTCTCCATCGCCCTGGCTCTGCTCCACATCGTGAAGCAGAACGATGACATGGATGACGGGGACGACGCGTAATCCGGCGCACTCTGTTTTATTCCGTAATAATTCCACATTTCATACAGCCCGCATTGCGTATCGGGCATTATAATAATGCATTATGAACGGCCTGGCCCATGACAATGCGCTTTCTTTGAATCTTCCTTTTGAGTGTGTGGATATTCATGCGCATTTTTTCCCTGCGGGCTGGTTCGAGGCTATCTGGAGTTTTTTTGAGAAGCACAATTGGCCCATAAACTACAAGGGCGCGCCGGACCAGCTCGCGGAGCAGTTGCGCGGGTTCGGCGTTTCGCACTTCACCATTCTCAATTACCTGCACAAGCCGGGGCTGCGCGACAGCCTGGCCGCGTGGACCCGCGAATTCGCGGCCGCCCACCAGGGCGCCATTCCCTTTGGAACCCTGTACCCGGGCGAACAGGGCAACATTGAGGCCGCGCGCACATGGTTCGCGGAGTGGAATTTCCGTGGCCTGAAAATCCAGCCGCTCGTTTCAAAAATGTATGTGCCCGACCAGAGCATGTATCCGGTCTTTGAACTCATGGCCGAACTGGGCAAATGGCTGCTCATTCACATCGGCACGGCCCCGTACCCCAACCAGTTCACCAATCTCGATGACCTCGAAAAACTGCTGGAGGACATCCCGGGCCTGCCCGTAATCCTCGCGCATATGGGCGGCTACGAGTACTCCCGCGCTCTCGAACTCATGGAACGCTTTCCCAACCTGCACATGGACACGACTATGATTTTCGTGAATGCGGGCGTATTCGATTCCCGGTATCCGCTGCCCATGGAGCGGTTGGAGCCCTTTCTGGACCGCATCCTGTTCGGCAGTGATTTTCCCAATATACCCTATGATTACCGGGAATCAGTGGACGGCCTGCGGCGCTACGGGTTCGCGGGCGATGTTCTTGAAAAAATTATGCGCGGCAACGCCGTGCGGATTTTTAAACTCGCATAAATCGCAGATCATTCAAAACACCCGAATTTGTAATGGATTTGAAATCAACAGCAGGCTTTGCCTGTGGTGCGTTACCGCGCGCCGTAGAAGCCGCAGATGGCGGCGGCGGCGAAAATGAGCAGCATGCCGAACCAGTTGCGAGCCATGGGCCGCTCCTTGAGGATGATGACTGAGAGGATGAAGCCGAAGGGAATGACCGTGGCGAACACGGGCGAGAAAATCGACGCGGGCAGGCCGTTCACGCCCATCATGAGCAGGATGTCTCCGGGCACGAGCAGCACTGCGGAGATCAGGCAGAACAAAGCCCCGTTGCGCGTGATGCGGCTTTTGATCACGGGAAAGAATGTGAGATGGAAGCCCGTGGCCCATATCATTTTTACCAGCACAAACACGGGGCGCGCCACATCGCCCACAAAAACCTTGGTCAGGATCAGGTTGATGGCCCACATCAGGGCCACGAGCAGGGCCAGGGGTATGGCAGGCCCCCAGCGTTTGGTGTCCGCATGCGACGGGGTTATGAACACAATGCCGATTGCGAGCAGGACCAGAACCACGGCCAGGGCCGGGAAAAACGGCTCGCCCAGGAAGAAGATAGCCAGGGCCACGGTCCAGATGCTCACCGAATTGCAGATGGGCGCGATGCGGTGCATGCTGTCGCGGGACATGAGCGTGTAAAAGAGCAGGGCGCCGCCGCCCCACGCCAGGATGCCGATGCCGCCGATGATCAGAAATAATTGCCACGATAGGGCCAGGCGCCACGACCCGGTCTGGTACACAGCCACCCCGTAGCACAGGGGCGCGGCCAGCCCGAAACGCAGCCCGCACACAAATATCGGGTGAATGCGGTCCGACGCCATCTTGCCGGTGAGCTGTGAAAACGCCACTACAAAACAACCGGTGATCGTGTACATCATGGCCAGCATTGCATCGCTCATGCCGTGCATATCTCCCTGGCCCGGTTCGCCGGGCAAACAGGGATATCATAATAGTATCCCCATCCTCCCGCCACAAAGGATTGCCCGGAGGCCGCCCCCTGCTGCGTTATTACATTCGTGTTCTCTGGCCGTTTTTCATGCGCGATCATTTAATTATTTGTGAAATATGGTAATATTTACATAAGCTTCGACGTTAATAATAATCAAATAAATCGAAGTTTCCGGGGAAACAGCAAATGGAGGGTAATATGGGAAAATCACTCCCGAGAATATGTGTTCTCGCGTGTGTATTGCTTTTTGCATGCACGGGCGTTGTGTTGAGCCAGGATGGGTCGCCTCCGGGCGTGGACAAGGGCTGGAACCTCATCAGTTCTCCATGCGACGTGGGCATCGATGAATTGCACCAGAAACTGGGCAACGATGAAATCCTGGTGTTTTCGTGGAATGGCGGCGAATACGATCAGGTTGACACCATGGAGCGGGGACGAGGGTATTTTCTCAACGACAACGCGATATTGAATTCCTCGATCGTGTGCAAGAATGAGACGCCCCTGCCCGAAGGGTTCGCCGTGGAACTGCACCAGGGGTGGAACCTCATCGGAAATCCCTATCACCGCGCCATTTCTTTTGAGAAGGCGTTCGGCCGATCTGTGAACCAGATGAGCGACGCCATCTATGCATGGCAGGGCCACAAGCTGCGCCTTTTGGACAAACAGGATCACATGATCCCCTTCCGCGGGTACTGGGTGTACGCCAACGCGCCGGTGTCTCTGCTGTTCGCCGAAACCCAGCCCGATATCGGACCGGGCGGCGCGGATATCGAGTGTAATCCATTAGTTATCAATCGGATTTTGCCCGATGCGGATACCGTGATCGTGGGCGATGCCGTAACGCTCAAGGCCGTGTGCACGTATGAAAACGAAGATGTGGACGTGACAGCGGGCGCAGACTGGATCGTGGATGAGGAATCTGTTCTTACGCCTCTTGCTGATGAGGGCGATTATACCGCCGCGGCCGTGGGCGCAGCCGATGTCATGGTCGAGTACCAGGGCAATGTAGCGGCCCTGGAGATCACGGTTCAGGAACCGCCCAACCCCCTGGAATCAATCGCACTGTCAGCCGAGAAAACCACTTTTAATCTCAATGAAACAACAGCCCTCTCAGTAATCGGCACATACAAAGACGGAACCACCGAAGTTTTTACCGCCGCCGCGGAATTCATTATGAGCACACAGAATGTGGGCGAGATAAATGATGGCGTATTTGCGGCCCTGAACGAGGGCGCAACCACGGTCTCCGCATCTGTGCAGGGTTTGACAAGCAATTCCCTTCGCCTCACCGTGTATAACATTACATTGGATAAGATTCTGATTGAGACCGCCAAGGATTTGCTGGAAATCCACGAGACTACAGTGATTCTGGCCCGGGCCGTTTACAGCAACGGCTCGGTCAAATATGTGACTGCGGATGTGACATGGCAAATCAATCCGGACGGCGCCGCATCCATTGAGAAAAGCGGACGATACAACCCGCTTGCGCTCGGCGCAGCGAATATCACGGCCACGCTTGACGGCGTGCGCAGCAACACGCTTACCATCAACGTTAAGCCCAAGTCCCTGCGGTGGCTCATGCCCAAGGAGATTTATGGGCTGGATCCGCTTCCCTGCCCTTCCGACCCCTCCTATTCCTGGTGCTACACGCACGGTGTCATGAAACTGGGAGACGAAGCCAAAATCGGGGTCAATGGCGAGTTCGACAACGCGGAAGTCAGGTTCATGGCGCCGCCGTATAAATTCGAGCTTTCGGATGCGAGCGTGCTGAGCATTACCAGCTATGGCGAGATTACAACGCACAAGCAGGGCTTGTGCGGCATCCGCGCCTACATCGACGGCGTGTATTCCGAATGGCTGTGGCTCTACGTTTATACCGAGAACAAGAGCGCTGAGTTCCTCATCATGGAGTTCTCCAACGAGGAAACCATTGTGGAAAAGGGCCATGCCATTAATATCGGCGTCACGCATTACAAGAAATCCGATTATTCCAATTCGTTTACTTCGCACAACGTCACACGGGTGGCCAATTGGACCCTGGCCGATCCCACGGTGGGCGGCATGAACAAAGGTGTCTTCACCGGGGTCAAGGCCGGGGACACAGCGGTTGCGGCCACATTCAACGGCCTGACCAGCAACAGCGTGGACCTGCGCGTGTGGGAGCCCTCGCACCTGGAATTCTGCGACGCAGGCAATCCCAACGAACAGTCCTGGAACGACGGCTTCAGCGTGGCCACACTGGAAACCGACTGCAAAGAATACGATTCCAGCGACAATGTGAACGTGTGCTTCAACGCGGAACTGAGAAATGACGTGTTCCGCCGCGTACTGGACGTATGTATGGACCTGTATATTTACGATGAAAATGAGAATCTCGTGCGCACATTCCAGGACCGCAATTGCAGCCCCACACCCCTGTTCCGCCGCACAGAGGGGTACCATCCCGTGTACCAGTATTGCGCGGAATGGGATCGCAAAGACAACAGCGGCAACATAGCCCCCAAGGGCAAATACACAGCCGTGGCGCGGTATTACATTCTCTACTGCCCGGTGCTCAAGGTGTCATTTGAAATCAAATGACATCCAGGCCCGTGCGGCTGTGATGGCAGAGGAATCCCGGCGTCCCTTCCCATTCGAGGGGGCGCTTTTTTCATGGCATGAGGGGGGGGGGTTAGTCGTAGCCGTGCCGGGTGCGGAAGTAATTGATCAGGGCATGCGGATCCAGGCCGAACATGAGATTGGCCTCCACGCGTTCGCCGCACCAGCATTGTTTGCATTCCGCGCAGGATTTCTTTTCAAACGGCGCCATGAGCCCCTGCTTCAGGATGTTGCCCACGGATTTTTCCACGCCCTGGCTGTTGCCGCACGCAAACAGGTTGCCCGCAGGGTCAATCTGGCAGAAAAACCGGCCCGCACCGCAGGTGATAGCCGTGTCCTGGGGCCAGCGCATCAGGTGCCGCAGCCCCTTGACGGAATTCAATATTATTCGGGCTTCGGTTTCCTTGTGGGCAAGCACCCGGTTCATGGCCGTCTGGTATGTGTCATGGTCCGGGCTGTCGGGGTTTGGTTCGCTCGAACCCAGGGCCATGGCCAGGCAAGGCTGAAAGCTGACCGGCGCAGAATACGCAATGGCTACGTTGACTATGTCGTCAATATCCTGAACCGTTGTGGCGCGGCTGATCACATTCGTTATTTTGGCTGAAATGCCATATTCACGCAAAGCTCCCAGGGCCGCAAGAACTGCTTCAAAGGAGCCGCGGCCGCGCGCCGCATCATGGGTTTCCGGGCCGCCGTCCAGGCTGAGGCTCACGCCCGCGGCCCCGGCCAGAACATCCAATTTCTCTGGCACCAGCAATCCGTTGCTGCTTACGGAAACGCGTACGCCGGCCTGGTTAAGGCGGTTGATGATATCCTCCAGGCGGGGGTGCAGCAGTGGCTCGCCGCCGGTGAGATTGATTCGCCACACCTTGTGCGCAGCGGCCTCGCTTATCACCCGGCCTATCACCTCGTCGGAAGCATGCGACAACGCCCCGGTTCCACGGCGGCACTTGCGGCACTGCGTGTTGCATTTGTCGGTTATGAACCAGCTTACGAACAGGGGCCGGAATTTGCCCATGAATCTGGACTCGATGAAATCTTTTTTCATTGAAATCACATTGTTAATTTCCGATTGGTGCGCGTGATGCGGACACATAAGGATAAACAAGAAATCCGTGGAATGCGGTTCCCCGTATTTGGATTTTGTTTGCCCGCCGGCTCACGGCACAGCGATTTGAAAACCGCCCGCCGAAGACGGCACATAAGCAAACCGCCCATCGCCCGAGAACGTGATATCACGCGCGCGCGCGCCCACGCGGAACTCCCCGGTAATCTGCATTGAGCCGGTATCCAGAAAATAAACCACGCCGCGGATATGATCCACGGAGGCCACACGTTTGCCGTTTGGAGAAACAGCCGTGAAGCGCAGGCCCGGGTGCAGGGTGGCGCAGCGCACCAGGGACAGGTCCGGCAGGCGGCGTACGCACAACTGCCCGGCCAGGAATTCGTTTACATAAAGCAGGGGCAGTGCAGGGTGGGCGGACACCGCGCCCTGGTCTGTGCCGTCGTCATGGCGCACCGAAGCCACGGTCACCGTTTTATTCCCCGCGGCATCCAATTTCAGAACACGCAGGCGCGATGTGCCTACAAACCCGAGATAGGGGCCGCTGCGCGCGACATATTTGCCGGCCTCGTGTGTGGATGACACGCGCCGCTCCGCATGCGTGTCGATTACGTGCAGGGTGTGCGATTCATCGGTAACAAACAAGCGCTGCAGCACCGGGGAATAAGCCATATCCAGGGGATGCCCAATGCCCAGGGGGATGATTGCCCGAGGCCGTGCGCGCATTCCCGTGAGATCGAAAACATGGATCGCCTCCTGGCCGTACATGCCCGAGTAAAGCCGTTTCCTGACGCAGTCCACCGCGATTGTATTGGATACTGCATTATCCGATATGTTGGGCGCGCCGTGCCGGATGACCACGCCTTCCTGCTTGTGGAATTCCACCAGGCCTGAATTGCCGCGTCTTGTGGTGAGAAAGAATACATCATCGCTGCAACCGGGTGTGATGGAATAGACCTGTGCGTTTCCGATGATTTTGCGCACCGGGTCGTTGTGTGTATAGCTGTACAGAGTCTGAACCGAGGGGTTGCGGGACATGCGCTCGGCGCCTTGGATATCAATGAAGAAATAGAAGGCGCACAGGCGTGCGAGCAGAAGCATGGTGGCGGCAGTGAGGGCAAGGTGCCGGCAGGCCGTTCCCCGTGCAGAGCCGGAATGGAACAGCCCCGCAGCCGCAATAGCGGCAGTACCCGCGGCGGCTGCGGCCAGGGGGCGCGGCGCATGAGACACCGCAGCCATGAGCCAGCCCATGGCCACACCGCCCCAGATGAGCCCGGTGGCCATACGGACATAGCCGCGCCGCGCGCTTAGCCACAGCGCCACGCCGTATCCTGCGGCCACCGCGGGCCATTGCCACCCGAACAGGGGCAGCCACTGCCGGAGCAGGAAGTACCAGATGCTGACAGCGAAGAACCAGATATAGAGGGTGAACAAGACATGCGGGGCGAACCCGGTTGGCTTTCTCCCGTTTTTCTTTCTGGAGTACAGCCATGCATCGGCGCCGGCAAAGGCTGCGAGCATGGGTGTATATATTGGATGTAAATGAAAAATCAGGAATAGAATGGCATAATGACCCCGGCTGATTGATGAAAAAAGCAGCGGCTGTAAAACGGGCCGGCGGCCCTGTGATGGGCCGCCGGCTTTACGGGTCATTTCACTGTGATGGTTCGAGGATTCCACGTAACGCGGGTGAAGTTTGTGATGTCTCCGAGATTGAGGCCCTGCATGAAAGTTTTCGGGTCCGTTGATGTGGCCTGCATGATGAGGCCGCCGAGCACCTGCACTTCTTTGTTCATGGATTTATCCATGTCGCTTTTCTTGTAGCGGAAGAACAGGTCCGGGCCTTTGTTCTTGCAGGCAATGACGTCGATTTTCATTTCGGGCATAGGCTGTTCCGCGCCAGGCTTTGGCTGGCCCGGCACAAAGCAGTCCTGCTTCACATTAAAGAAGGATTTGGCCTGGGGCGCCCAGAACATGACTTTGACCATGTTCTCCTTGCCCTTGAACTTTTTCTCGGCTGTTTTGGGGTCCATATTCATGAGTGTGGTGAGGTCGTCGATTTCCTTGGCCAGGGAGGGCGCCAGGAGCAGGGCCAGGTAGGAATTGATTTTGGGCGGGTTCATGGTGCCTTTGTTGATGGAGCCCTCCACGGTCTGCTGGATGTAAAGATATGTATCGTCCATACCCACCTGGATGGACCAGATATCAAGGTCATTGCTGAACACGCTGGTCTTATCGTCCGATGGGTCGGGGTCTGCGGCGGCCTTGACCATGCAGCCGTCGCTGGCCGGGGGCCATGTTGCGACTTTGCAGGGGAGTTCCACGGCCACATTGCCGCGGCTGTCCAGAACCCACACGTATGCGAGCAGTTTGCCTTTTTTCTGTTTGGGGATCTGGCCTTTCCATACGCTGCCGGATTTTTTCAGCTTGGCCGGGCGCATCCATTTTTTGCCGTTGTCGGTGCTGAAATACACGCGCACATCTGTAACCTTGTCCTTGGCGCGTTTGTCGTCATAGGCAACGGTAACAGTTACATCAATGGGCTTGCCAGCCACGGCGGCGCCGATTTTCACGTCTTTGATGACCGGGGTGAATCGGTGATCGAACATATCCTGGGCGCGGGCCAGCAGGTCCTTGCGCTCCACCTTTTCAGCCGGGGCTGCGGATGCGGGCGCCTGGATCAGGGCCGCGGCAAGCGCCAGCGCGCACAGGGCTGTGATGAACACTCGTTTCATGTCGTTTAAAACCTCCTTGAAAAAGTTCCAGCTTGTCAGGTCCACATTGTATCCCATTTGCGCGATGCGGGCAAATGGCGGCGGCCGTTTTTCGCGCGCTTTGCGGCGTGGACTTGTTTAAAGGCTCATGCCCCGCATGTTGCGTATCTTACACAGGGAGAAAACGCCTTACTGTATGTAGAATATTCAACAGTCTATCCTGGCATGCACAAAATGAGTTTTGAGCGAAACGAATTCAGGGAGGCAATCACCCGGCATGTTTATGCCGGGTGATTGCCGGAAAAAGTATTGGGATGTTTCTTAAGGGCTACTTTTCAAAAGGAGTCCTTAAGTCGTCGAAGACTCTTCACTCGTTGAATCGAAGCACAGAAGCGGCGCGGGCCAGAACGCTGCGGGGCATGCCTGCGGCCAGCTTGATTTCGGTTTCAACATCGAAATAGTTCCGGCTTGCCGTGAGCGCCAGGGTGCGCCGCGCGCCCAGGTATTCGCGAAAAAAATTCGGCCACACGGGCACGGGATAGTCTGTGCCGTGCACCATGCGGTCCAAAGTGTGCGGCATGTCGCGCACCATGTCCACCAGATACTTTTTCCGGTTGATCCATGTGAGTGCGGCCAGGTCTCCGTACAGGTTGGGATACTGGCCGAGCATGTCTATGAAAAACGGAAAAAACTCCACGGGGTCATCCACGCCCGAGGCGCCGGCATGCGCGGCGATGACCGTGACGCCCAACTCCAGGGGCAGGCGCAGGAGGCGCGGGTCGCCGAAATCCTGGCGCGGTGCTTTCAATGCGTGTTCGTATCCGGTGTGCGTGAGCAGGGGCAGGCCCAGGGCCGCCATCTTTTCATAAAACGGAACAAAGCGTTCGTCGCCCGGATCCATGAGTTGCGTATTGGGCACCCATTTGATAAGCACGGCGCCCAGTTCCGCGCAACGCTCGAGTTGGTCCAGGGCGTCCGGGCGGCAGGGATGAATGGAAGCGCCGGGCAGGAGTTCCGGGTATTTCCGCGCGGCTTGAAAAACGATTTCATTGGGAATTACAGCAAGGGTGTTTGCCTGGTCCGGCCGCCCGTCCGGCTTGTAAACCGCGTCGAATGCGAGCAGCACAGCCTGGTCCACATGCTGCGACATGCGCAGGCGGGCAACCAGGCTGTTCAGGTACCAGTCGTCGAAACGCTGTTCCAGGAATGCATTCCAGTTCCGCGAGCTGTGGCGCAGGTCGGCCATGATCCGCAGTGCGGGGTCTCCGAGAGCGCCCTTTTTGAGAAGCGCGCCAAGGTCCTGGCGCGTGCTCACCATGTGGACATGCACATCAATATGCGGGGTGCGGGGTGCGGGCATCAATGGGACAGGCATAAAAGGCGGATCCTTGATTCAGGAGAATGTCCTGCGCTGAGCCGCGCCCGCTTGCTGGCCATGGGGTTTGCACAAACCCGGGAGTCATGGAATCGGAGAATCGACCGTATCCGTGTCCGAGTCGGGAATGGCTGTGGGCGCCAGGGGGGCGCTTGTTCCGAAAGTGCGGGAAAAGGACAGGGCGCTGTGTTCCACAAGTGTTTTGTCGGACGCGCCCGAGAACCGGCCATGGGTCGCTCGTCCCTTTTTATCATTGACCTGCATGAGAACGAAAGAAGCGGAGGCCTTGCCCGGATTAACATAATGCTTGTTCTTGATAAACTTGTTGCCCGCGTCGTTGTCCAGGGCGGCGTCGCACACAAAGGACAAAAGACCTGATTCGGGATCGTACTGGAAATCGCGGTTCTGGAATCGTGCGCCGCGAATTAAAAATGCGCTGTCGCTCCAGTCCAGAACAAAACGCTGTGTGCCCACAAAAGCCAAGGAATATGCGCCGGGCGCGCCCTGGATGACTACGTTCCGGTCATTTTTGGATGCAGGTTCGGCGCCGCGCAGAGCGTACTCGTGATCCTGGGTGGTGAGGATGCCGTACCGCGTGGCGGCCACTGTGTAGAACAGTTTGCCGGTGACCAGGTCTTCCCCGCCGTAATGCATGTACATGTTGCGATCACCGGCGGCCAGGTCCATGTGCGCGGTAAAGGAGAGGTGCCCTTCGTTGTCGGCCAGGATGTCCCGGATTTCCACGGCCATCTTTTTTACCGGGAATCCGCTGAGGTGGCTTTTGCTCGTATCGAAATAAAAGCCCCGCAGGAACACGGCGATCTGATCCTTGGGGAACAGGGCCATGCCCTGGCTGCTGAGGTCGACCTGTATTTTGCGTTCGCCCTGGCCGCGCCGGATTTCGATGTCCGGCACTTCGCCGTGATAGAAATGGATGCGCTTGGAGCGCACCAGGGTGTAGCCAATGGCGTATTTGTAAGTATCTTTTTCCGAGAAAGCGCCGCCCTTGAGAGCCAGGCGGCCCATGGCGGTCACGCGCTGCGCAGCCGGGTCGTTGTTGATCATCATCATGCCCACGGCGAATTGATTGAGCCGGTGCGGGTCTTTATCCCAGCGGGCCGAGAATCCATCCAGCACATACGTGGCGTGCCCGGTGCGATTGCCCGCGACAGAGACCTCGCCAAAATCGTCATAGAGCGGCTGGAAACGATCCGTGGCCGGGCCTTTGATGCAGCCCTGGCCCAGGGCCGCTGAAAGCAGCAGCACAAGCAAGGCGGCGAAGCGGTGTGTGGTTCGGTGTGTCAAATCAGGATTTGTTCCATTCGGATTGTTTGAACGCGGCTGCGAAATTATCCGCTTCCACGGCCAGGCCCTGTTCCAGAGTGAGTTGCGCGCCGCGCAGCACAGCGTCTTTGATGAGGGCCATGGGAGCGGGCGGATTTTTCGCGAGTTTTTTCGCGAGGTCCATGGCTGCGTCCAGGCCCTGGCCGCGCGGCGCAACCTGGTTTATCAGGCCCATGGCCAGGGCCTGGGGTGCGCGGAATCGTGCGCCCAGGAGCATGATTTCCATGGCGCGCTGCTTGCCGGCCATGCGCGGAATTTTCTGGGTGCCGCCCCATCCCGGGATGAGGCCGCGCGTGACTTCGGGCTGGCCCATGGTCACGTTTTCCTCTGCGATAGTGATGTCGCAGGCGAGCATGAGTTCAAACCCGCCGCCGAACGCGTAGCCTGTGACAGCGGCGATTACGGGTTTGGGAAAGTTTTCAATGCGCTGGAAAACGGCCTGGCCGCGCACCACGATATCGCGCACCGAATCTTCGGATGCGTCGAAGCCCTGTTCAAGATCGGCGCCGGCGCAGAACGCGCTGCCCCCGGCGCCGGTGAGGATGACCACGCGCACGGCGTCGTCTTTTTCGAGTTCGGCGAACGCCGCGTCCATTTGGTCGAGCGCTTCTGCGCCCAGGGAATTGCGCCGTTCGTGGCGGTTGATGCTCACGACAGCGACGGTGTCTTGTTTCTGAATGAGAATTTCGTCTGATGCCATAGGGGGAAGCCTCCTCGCCCGGCGCATGGTTCGCGATGCCGGGGCGCCTATGTATTTTATGCACCTGCGCGGGCGTATGGCAATATCTCGGAAAACGCCCGGCGCCCGGCGGGCCTCAGCCCTTGAGGTGCGTCTTGAACCACTTGAGGGTGAGGATGATGACATTGTTGATGGGCAGGATGTGGCCGCTGTCGAACCAGCGCACGGCTTTGGGCTCGCTGACCGCGCTGTGGAAATTTTCCATGGCCTCGTACGGGAACAGTTCGTCGTATTTGCCGTTGATGAGCAGGGCGGGCTTGGGCGCAATGTGCGGCGCGTAGAACAAGGGGTCGATGGCGCGCAGGATGGCGAAGGCCTCTTCCATGGTGTATCCCTGGTCCTGGATTTTTTCGATGGCTTCCTGCATGTCCGGCAGATCGGATTTCTTATAGATGAGCGCAAGGTCCGCAGCGCCGTCAGCCAGGACAACGGCCTGGAACCGGTCATCCACGCTCACGGCCAGGGTGCCCGTGATGGCGCCCATGCTGATGCCGAAGTAGCCCATGCGGGACATGTCAATGTCGACCGGGCGCGTGGCCATGTAGTCCACGCCGCGCCGGATGTCCAGCACCTGCTGGCGGATATTGGCCACCGAGGCCTTGGGGTCGTATTCCAGGATGCTGCGGCCCGGCTTCTCGCGCTCGCCCTTGAATACGCCGTCGATGGCCAGCACCGCGTATCCGTACATCACGAACTGCGGGGCGAACGCATCGGCCAGGGTTTTGTCGGATTGCAGGAAATGCATGAAGAACATGCCGGGCCAGGGCGGGCCCTGGCGCTCGATGGTGCGTTTGAGATGCCGCTCCTGCGCGTCGGGCTCAAGGCCGTTGATGTAGTCATTGATCGCGGGCTTGGGAATGAACAGGAACGCGGGCACGCGCTCGCCGTTCAGGCTGTCGTAATACACGAGGTATTTTGTGTAGTACGTTGTGTCGGCCACGAGCGTGGACTCGGCGTTGAGGGGCAGGGAATGGTCGTATTCCAGGGCGCCCTTGTTGTTTTCAAAAATATTGTCCGGGTCCGCCGCAGGGGTTGCGGCCGGGTTGTCCTGCGCGCGCAGCGGCGTTGTGTAAGCCGCGGGCAGTACCGCGCATAATGCAATGAGGAGAGCAAGGAAATGTTTTCGCAGCAAAACGGTGTGCCTCCAAGGCAGTGAGTAGAATCGCGCGCGCCCCGCGGGGCGCCGGCGCCTCTTGCTTTAAATGATGATAGTTCGCGAGAGGAGATTACATTCAAGATGGAGCCCGCCCGGGCGGCAAATCGCGCGGGCCGGTTGACAAAGCCCGCCGCGGAGCTTATTAACAATACCATAATTCAAGACGCGCTTCAACGGAATCCGTTCCTGCGACTTCCGCGCCACACACAATGTAAGGAGATATCGCAATGATTCGAGCATTCGCACCCAAAGGCATGAACTGGTACAAAGGACTTCTGATTACAGCATTCGCCCTCATTGCTCTCGCCGCATCGGTTCCGGCTGTTGCGGCGCAGAACGTGGCCAAGGTCAATATCCGTAAAGTGGCCGAGAAACATCCCATCTATGTGCAGTGGGTCCAGGACACCAGCGCCATGCGCGAGGAACGCCAGCAGAGAATCGACCAGAGCATCAAAGAACAATTCAATCTGCCCGACAACCCCGAAGAAGCCGATCTTACCGAAGAGCAGCAGATGCAGATTCAGCAGTACCTGTACGCGGAAAATCAGCGGTTCCTCGAAGAAATGGATCCCATCCGCGAGCAGAAACTGATTGAGGTGGAAAACGATATTATCGCAAAGGTTGAATCCATCGCCTCAAGCCAGGGCTATGACCTGGTGCTGGACAGCAGCGTGGTGCTCGTGGGCGGCGCAGATATCACCGACGCCGTGATCACGGCCGTGGGCGGCGACTGACACGCAGCGCGTGCATTGAGTATTCAGAGACAGTCAGATTTTTTTAGAATATTTATCCGTGTGTATGGAGCCGCGGTCCATGGGGACTGCGGCTTTTTTGCCGTTGGCCAGCCGCATCACCAGCCCGCCCCCGGCGTCGACATCTTCCACCACGCCCCGGTACAGCGCCTCTCCCTGCCGCACCTCAATACTGTTTCCAATGAGATTCAGCGCGGTCTTCCATTCCTGGAAAACCGTTTCACTTCTTTCCATCTTGATCGCATCGTACAGGGGCTCGAAATTATTGAGCAAAGCCGCGGCCAGAGGTTCCAATGCCACGGGGCGGCCCAATGCCTCTGCACAGGATACGGCCACGGCCTGCGCCTCGGAGGGCATGGCGCCGGATTCATTGTTTACGTTGAGGCCGATTCCCAGCACGGCAAATTCCAGAACCGCGCCCCGGAAGCTTGTTTCCATGAGCAGGCCGGCGAGTTTTTTCCCGTTCCACACCAGATCGTTGGGCCAGGCGATTTGCGCATCCAGAGCCAGGTGCTGAAGCAGAGTCTGTCGCAGGGCCAGGGACGCGGCCATGGGCAGCAGGGGCGCCGCCGCCGGATCATCGCCCGGGCGCAGGAGCAGGGACATCCACAGGCCGCCGCGGGGTGAGGCCCATGCGCGCTCAAACCGGCCGCGGCCCGCGCTCTGCTGCGCGGCCGCAAACACGGCCCCGTCCGGCGCACCCGCGCGCGCCGCGTCGCGCGCCGCCGCATTGGTCGAGTCCAGGGTGTCGAACACGCGCAAGTCCCGGCCTGTGTGCCGGGTCTTGAGCAGGGACTTGAGAGATTCAGGGTTCATGGGCGTCTTTGTCGTCATTCCGGGCTGAGACCCGGAATCCAGGGGGCAGGATGCCAGGGGGTGGGTATTCCGGGCCGGGCGTGTTTGCGCGTTAAACAAACGGTGCGCCGCATGGAAGTATCCCCTGCGCGCCGTTTGATGAATGTAACTTCAATAGCTACACCCGGCCCCCGTTCATGATGTGAAGCGGGGTCGTGAATTTATCCATGATCTTTTTGCCCAGGGTTTTTTCATGATACGTCTGCAGGGGCGTCACGGACAGTCCGTGTTTTTTCAGGGCGCGCATGCCGGTGACCGTGGCGCGCGCGCCGCTCATGGTGGTGATGATGGGGATGCCCCGGCCCGTGGCCGTGCTGCGGATCAGGGTTTCATCCTGCTTTGTGGCCTTGCCGAACGGGGTGTTGATGATAAGGTGAATCTCCCCGTTTTTGATGATGTCCAGCACATTGGGCCGGCCCTCGCCGATTTTGTGCACGGGCTCGCAGGGGATGCCGTGTGATTTGAGCAGGGCCAGTGTGCCGCTTGTGGCCACGAGCTTGAAGCCAAGGTCCACCAGCTCCTTGGCGATATCCGGGGCAACCGGTTTGTCGTGGTCGTTGACACTCACGAACACATTGCCTTTCATGGGCAGCTTGACCCCGGCGGCGATCTGGCTCTTGATGAACGCCATGCCGAAATCAGCGTCCACGCCCATGACCTCGCCGGTGCTGCGCATTTCGGGCCCCAGGGTTACGTCCACGCCCGGGAATTTCACGAACGGGAAAACAGCTTCTTTGACGCTGATGTGTTCGGGCGCGATTTCCTTGGTCACGCCCTGCTGCTTGAGGGTTTCGCCGAGCATCACGCGCGTGGCCACTTTGGCCCAGGGCATGCCCGTGGCCTTGCTCACAAACGGCACGGTGCGCGACGCGCGCGGGTTGACCTCGATCACATACAGGTCATCGCCTTTGACTGCGAACTGGATGTTCATGAGGCCGCGCACGTCCAGTTCCGCGGCCAGGGCGCGCGACGCGCGCTTTATTTCGTCGATCATCTTTTTCTTGAGCGAGAACGGGGGCAGGCTGCACGCGCTGTCTCCGCTGTGCACGCCGGCTTCCTCGATATGTTCCATGACCCCGATGACCAGGCAGCGCTCGCCATCGGCCACGCAGTCCACATCCACCTCAATGGCGTCCTGGAGGAACTTGTCCAGGAGCACGGGGTGGTCGGGCGACGCCTTGACCGCCTTGGTCATGTAGTTGGAGAGATCCTGTTCGTCGTACACGATTTCCATGGCGCGGCCGCCGAGCACATACGAAGGGCGCACGAGCAGGGGATAGCCGATGCGTGCGGCTTTTTTCACGGCCTGGTCCGCGCTGGTGACCGTGGCGTTTTCGGGCTGGCGCAGGTTCAGCTTGCGCAGCATGACCTGGAAGCGCTTGCGGTCCTCAGCCCGGTCGATGCTGTCCGGGGACGTGCCCAGGATGGGCACCCCGTGCTTCATGAGGGGAATGGCCAGGTTGAGCGGGGTCTGGCCGCCGAGCTGAACAATGACTCCGCGGGGCTTCTCGATGTCGATGATGTTCATCACATCTTCGAATGTGAGCGGCTCGAAATACAGGCGGTCGGACGTGTCAAAGTCCGTGGACACGGTTTCGGGATTGCTGTTGATGATGATGGCCTCGCACCCGGCTTCGCGGATCGCGTAGGCCGCATGCACGCAGCAGTAGTCGAACTCGATGCCCTGGCCGATGCGGTTGGGCCCGCCCCCCAGGATGATGATGCGATCCCGGTCCTTGGTGTCTTTCTTTATAGCTGTTCCTTTTTTTGCCACAGTGAATACCAGTTTCCTTGGAATTGATGGTTCAGATTATTTTTCTTCGTCGAAATCCACCTGAATGTTTTCGGCCTCTGTTTCCGAAATTTTGTACAGGGGTTTTTCCTTGAACCCGAACATGCCGGCGATGAATTTGTCCGGGAATTTTGCGATCATGGTGTTGTAAATGGTCACCATCTCGTTGTAGCGCATGCGCTCCACGGCGATGCGGTTTTCCGTGCCTTCGAGAGACACCATGAAATCGCGCAGAATGCCGTCGGACTTGAGTTCCGGGTTTTGTTCCACAACGACCATGAGGCGGGACAGGTCGCTGCTGAACTGGCTGGCGGCCAGCACCTTGCCGTCCACGTCCTTGGCGTTGCTGTATGCCTTGCGGCCTTCGATGATTTTGTCATAGATGGCGCGTTCCTGCTTGGTGAACTTGTCTGCCACTTTGTTGAGGTTGGGGATGAGATCGAAGCGGCGCTTGAGCTGGTTCTCGACCTGCGCCCACTGCCCGTCCACTTTCTTGCTTTCAGTCACATACCCGTTGTATCTGCCGATAAACGACATGGCGATGATAGCGCCCACCACCACCAGAGCGCCCAGGCAACCGCCCGCAATAAACAATCCCTTTTTCATTCTCGTCATCCTCCTTGAGATCCGTCGGCGCATGTGCGCCGC
>Ga0351881_1051_pt1 | contig 38013 bp, 37 predicted proteins | sample BONcelFGM3001E15_FD_206769 | JGI IMG/M metagenome (GOLD analysis project Ga0351881, IMG submission 206769) | Enriched cells from coal bed in the Powder River Basin, Montana, United States - BONCAT cells FGM rep3 HSBNCT.FGM.300.1.E15 ...
GATCTGAAGGGCTATGCGCGGGTTGACTTCCGGGTCGATCAGACGGGCCGGCCCTGGATTCTGGAGATCAACACCAATCCCTGCCTGTCTGAAGACGCCGGTTTTTATGCCGCCGCGAAACGGGCGGGGCTCAAATTCAACCGCGTGATCAAGCGGATCATCGCCGACATGTGAACGTCACTTCAGGCGCAGCAGCAGCTTCCCGGAAACACGCCGCCGATATTTAGCCGACGCCCGGATATCGTCAATGGGCGAGACCGCCTGCCGCTCCAGGGCGGCCGCCTTTTGCAGAAGCTCGGGCGAGAGCCGCGCTCCGGTCGTCCGCGACGCGGTGCCGGCGGCTCATGATGATGCCGGCACGCATACAGCGGCAAATTCCGACGTCAGGCGACGGAACGGACATTTGATTTCCCGGCATCCGATTCATATGCGGAGCGAAGGAGGAACGGGCGTACAGATTTCGGAAAAAGGACGCAGCGATTGTTCAGAGTTCTTGTTCTGGCGTTCCGAAGGGATCATGTCCTCGGCACCTCCTGCGGTTGCGGGTTTTTTGAGACTTGGAGTTTGGCGGTCAATGCCTTCAGCCCGTGTCCGAGAAAAACACAGGAAACGACCAGCAACGCCCCGCCGAAGATACGGGTCAGCATCGGCGCGGGCAGGTCGCTCGCAACGGCTGCGCCGGCCACCGCGCCGCATAACGCGGGCAGCAGCAGGCTGCGCAGCGACGCGGTATCCAGCGTGCGCCATTTCCGGGACGCCAGGGTTGCCGACAGGGTCAGAAAAAACATGGTTGTCAGGGATAAACGAATCGCTTCGTGAATATCGAGATTCAACACCATGACACAGAAAGGCACGATGATCAGCCCGCAACCGACACCCAGAAAAGTGGCCGTCAAACCGATCAGGCCGCCAAAGAGCATCACCAGCAACACTTCGTAAGGATGTGAGAGGGAGGGAAGATTGGTATAAAGCAGCGAAGGCAGATCAAAGACCCTTAACATTCTCATCGCCGCCATCAGCAAAAAACAGGCGAAAGCGAATTTGAGCCGCCAACCCTGCTGTCTGCGAACCATTCGCCCGCCCAGGATCGTGCCGAGAATGCATGCCGGGATGAGAACCATGTAATATCCCAGAGGCGGAATGCCTGTTCCGAAAACAAAGTGACTGATGGCACCGATCAGGGAAATCGGCATGATCGTTGCCAGGGAGATGCCGGCCGCCCTTTTGAAATCAAAGTGAAAGACGGAAATGAAGGCCGAAACAAGAATCGTTCCGCCTCCGATCCCGATCCCGGCGCTGAAAAAAGCCACCGCAAAGCCAAGAAGCATCAAACGTATATCAACGCGCGTACGCGCTTCAGTGAGCATTGCTTGTCAGCCTTCCTGCCCGGACAGGCGCATTCGTCTAATCAACCCTGTTCCTTATTCCCCGCTCCATTAAGGCAAGTCGTCCGGCATGTCAAGGAATCATGGCCGCAATGAATACGTCAAAAATATCTCTTGACAAGCGCCAGGGGCCTCCCTACAGTTCGCGCATCAAAACATATTTACCAATAAATCAAAGAGATCTGAATCCTTCAGCGTCCTTGCAGGAGGATGATGAGAACGTGAACATGATGGATTTGAAGGTCGCTTTTCGACAGGACATCCGACCGTCCGACCGAGCAACGGTCAGAAAACTCGTGGAAGCCACGGGATTTTTTTCGGGCGACGAAACCGCAATCGCCGTCGAGCTCGTGGAGGAACGCCTGGCAAGAGGCGATGCCAGCGGATACCATTTTTTGTTTGCCGAAGCCGGCGGAGAGGCGATCGGATATGCCTGCTATGGCCCGGTTCCTGCGACGCTCTGCAGCTATGATATTTACTGGATGGCGGTCCATCCCGATTTTCAGAGGCGGGGCCTGGGCAGGGAACTGCTCGGCCGGACCGAGGTGCTGATCCGGGAGCAGGGGGGGCGTCAGATTTATATGGATACCTCCGGTCGTGCCCAGTACGAGCCCACAAGGCTGTTATATGAAGGCCGGGGCTACCGGCAGGCGGCGTATTTACCCGATTATTATGCCCCCGGCGACGCGAAGGTCATTTATGAGAAATTTATGGTTTGATGCAGGTGCATTCGGGCTTTGCTTGCGTGTAATCGAGCTCTCTCCCCTTCAGGAGATTCCCAAATGAAAGATCTAAAAGGCAGGGTGGCCGTAGTTACAGGAGCAGCGATGGGCATGGGCAGGAATCTGTCCGGGAAGCTCATGCAGGAGGGATGCATCGTGGCCCTCGTGGATGTAAACGCGGAAGCGCTTCGGAAGGCGAAGGAGGAACTGTCAACGCTGGGCCGCTGCGAGACCTACTGTTGCGACATTTCGGACCGTAAGGCCGTTTACGGGCTTGCCGCACGGATCGAAAGCGATCTCGGCCCGGCGGCCATCCTGGTCAACAATGCCGGGATTGTCAGGGCCTGCTCCCTGCTCGATCTTGAAGACAGCGCCATCGAAAAAATGATCAACGTCAATCTCAAGGCCCAGTTCTGGACCTGCAAGGCCTTCCTTCCCGGCATGATAAAAAGAAACGAGGGACATGTCGTGAACATTGCTTCTGCGGGGGGTGTTCTCGCCATACCGAACCTCTCGGCCTACTGCGCCAGCAAGTTCGGCGTGATCGGATTCACGGATGCCGTAAGACAGGAGATGCGCAAAAATAAAGTGAACGTCGGTTTTACTTATGTGTGTCCGAACACCGTCAATACAGGGATGTTTGCCGGATCAAAAATGGTGGCAGGGACCAGGATGCTGAGTGCCGATGAAGTGACCGGTCCGATCATTCGGGCGATCAAAAAAAATCAGGCCATGGTTGCGGTGCCGTCCCTGCCGGTCAAGTTCCTCACGCCCTTGACGAAGCTGATCCTCCCCATCAAGGCGATGGACTGGCTGAGCCGGGCGCTGGGCATGGCGGAAGCCAACGATACCTGGACCGGCCGCAAGGCATAGTGAAGACCAGGCTCCGGCTTCAAACGTGGACCGAAAGAGGTCCTTCCGCAAAGACCCCCGAGTTCAGAAAAACAGCAGACACACCGGCTGCGAGAGTTTCACGGTAAATCTTACAGAGGGGCCTGTTTACCGAGGGATTATCGCCCCATTTTTGATCGATCGTGTGCGCATAAGCCGGATGAACCGGTAATATCCAGGAAGGACCGATTCGCGATCATGGAAACGAATGACCGTATTTTTCTCTGCAAATCATACCCCTTGTCATTCCCTACAACGGCCGGAACGGATGTGATCGACATCACGCCCCGGGTGTCAGAAAAAATCGCCGAATCCGGGATTGCCGAAGGTCAGGCGCTCGTGTTTACGCCCGGTTCGACGGCGGCCCTGACCACGATCGAATATGAAAGCGGCGTGGTCCGGGATCTGATCGAGGCCATTGAGCGCATCGTTCCGCAAAAGGCCCATTACCGTCACGATGCCCGCTGGGGCGACGGCAACGGTTACGCCCATGTGCGATCCGCCCTGCTGGGGCCGTCGCTGACCGTTCCGGTGTCTAACGGCCGCCTCGTGCTGGGGACCTGGCAACAGATCGTACTGATCGACTTCGACAACCGGCCAAGGAAGCGTCAGGTTATCGTCCAGGCGTCCGGTCTGAAAATTCGTTCCGTAGCATAGGCATGACGGGCCGAATCGAAGAGAGATCTCAATCCTGGAAAACAAACGCGCCGCGGGTAGGTTTTTTCAGGGGTTCATATATTCCGCAGCAGATTGTCGTAAAGGAGGTTCATCATGGCAGCGGCAAAGACAGTCCAAAAAGGGAAAAAAGTAAAGGATTTCATACTTAAAGACCAGAGCGGCCAGGAATTCAGTCTGGCGGCGTGCAAAGGGAAAAAGGTGCTGCTGTCCTTTCATCCGCTGGCCTGGACGCCGGTCTGTGCAACGCAAATGAGGAATCTGGAGAAGAACCGGAAGGCCTTCGACAAACTCAACACGGTGGCCGTCGGCATGAGCATCGACAGCGTTCCCTGCAAGGCCGCCTGGGCCAGGAGCCTCCGGATCAAACACACGAAGCTTCTGGCCGATTTTTGGCCCCACGGCGCCGTGGCCAAATCCCTCGGCATCCTGCGGACGGAAGGGTTTTCGGAGCGGGCGAATATCGTCGTGGATGAGGTGGGCAAAGTCCTGTTTGCCAAGGTTTACCCGATCAGGCAGATCCCCGACATCGCCGAGATTCTGTCCGTCCTGAAAGGGATAACCATTTAATAATATTGACGTCTGATCATGCCTGATAAAAGGGGTGACCTGCATCGTGCCTGAAAAATGGCCCGCAGACAGTGGGTGCTTTTTTAAAAATTTTCGCCGGTTGTTCAAAAACCTTCACCCGTGCCGCCTTAAAGGGGCTTTTTCGCCTACGGCTCATCCCCGGCGGCCTCCGGCGAAGACTTTGTTCCGCCGGCTTGCCTCTCCGCCTCCTGATCCGGAAGAACGGGCACAGGGGGGCGACCAGCGGCGACCTGCCCGGATGTCGTCCCGGCGGGCATGTCAAGAGACGCTTGCGCGATGACCTGCTGCATTGCTTCCTCGGCGCCGCCGGCGTCCGATGCTTGAGCGGCTTCCGGTCCGGCCTCATCCCCGCCTGCGGGTTCCAGGTCGTCGATCCACAGCGGATGCCGCCGACGGGCGTAATCGAGCGCGACCGTTCCCGTGAAGATTCCCCGGATCATGGGGCGGTTGGGCTTCAGAATCAGCGCGCCGATATGGGCGATAAAGGCCAGGATGAACAGAACGAAGAAGACGTTATGGACCCACGTTGCCCACAGGACCAGAGTCTGCGACATATCCGGAGCATAGATGTTCTTGTAGGTTTTGATGAGGCCCGAGAGGATCAGCATGGCGATGATGAACGCCATGCCCACGTAGGCCAGGCGCTGTTCCGGCAGATATTTATGGAAGGGCGGCTCCTCCCCCTTGCCGAAAAAGGTTTTGATAACCTCGATGGATGATTTGAGGTCGCCCGCCCGGGGGATCATGCCCCGTTCGCCGAGCATGCCGTGGTAGATCAGATGGAACACCGCCGCCGCGATGAACACGACCGAGGCGGCGTAGTGGAGGGTGAGCGTCGTGACAAAATCGCCCGACCATCCCAAGCCGGGAACGGATGTAATGTAATACCGGTTGGCCAGGGGCAGTTCGAACATTCCGGTGACGAGCAGCAGCAAGCCCGACAGGGCGATGGCCCAGTGTTCGACCAGTTCCACCCGGCTGTGTCGCACGACGAGCCCCTTGTCCTTCAGAATCCTGTCATGCATGCTCGTTGCCCCCTCCCTTCATGCGGTTTTTCCTTCGCGAGATGGCCATGAAGGCCCCGGCCGCCCCGACGGCAATGCCGTAAAGCGGCGCCTGCAGAACGGCCTTGCCCACTCCGTCCGTCTCGGCCATGCGCCGCGGGGCAGGCCCCATCGCGGGCCTTCCGGGCTGTTTTTTCATGGTCTCGTTGAGGGCGGCAAACGAAACAGGAGAAACATACAGGGTCGCCGTTCCGCCGTTTTCCTGCTTCCCGTAAATGTAACCCTGCATGGCCGCTGCTCTTTCTTCGGCCAGAGCGTAGATGTCGCTGCGTTTTCCGATCAGCATGGCCTGCCGCGGGCAGGCCTCGATGCAGACCGGAAGCTTGCCTTCCTGGAGGCGGTCATTGCACAGATCGCACTTGTACATGACGCCGTTTCCGGCCAGAGACGGCAGGATGTGGAGATAAATCCCGACGCCCGACTGGCGCTGGGGAATCTCCCAAGGACAGACGGTTTTGCATTTGGCTCCTCCGAAACACAGGTCCTGATCGATCACCACGGCCCCGTTTTTGTGTTTGTGATTGGCCGCAAAAGGACAGATCGTCGCGCAGGCCGGATTGTCGCAGTGCATGCAGCGGCGGGGCACAAAAACCGTTTTTTTCCGCCCCCCCTCCTCGACGTCGGCCCGGTGGACATAGATGAAGTTGTAGGGGGTCAAACGGTTTGAAACGTCCCGTTTTTTAGACCAGTCTTCGATTGTTTTCCGGGGCCAGGGAGCCGGAATGGGCTCGTGGATCTTTGGAATCTTGTCCCGGTTCAGGGCCTTGCATGCGGCAACGCAGGCCGGCGGGTCCTGGCCGGGGCAACCGTCGCAGAGGTTCAGATCGATGAGGGTCGCAAGTTTGCCCTCCGTTCCGGCGGCAAACGCCTTTCCGGGCAGGGCCAGACCCGCCCCCGCAACGGCGATGCCCGTGGCCGCCTTGAGAAACGCCCGGCGGTTCAGCCCGCCGCGCTTATCTGCGCTCATAATCCTCCTCCTTCTTCATTCAGCAGGCCCGGCATTATCACATGATCCATTTGAAACAATGGGGGAATTTAATAATCTCGTGAGACCGGGTCTGCAGATCCCCCTGAACATGCTTCACAGCCTGCGAACCCGTCATTTCAAGGCCTGAGAGCTTTGCATAACCGGCGAAGCCATTTTTCAAAGGTCTCGGTCCTTCGTTATTGTGTTCACGTTGAGGAGGATTGTCAAGCCTTCTTTGCCGGAATGCCCTTGACAACAAGACGATCGTGATTACATTCAGATGCGAAAATTTCATTTATAAGTTTCAATCATTCGAAAAAATCAAACCATTTCAATGGAGGTAGGGCCTATGAAGATTAAACCGTTGCATGATCAGGTGTTGCTTGTCCGTCAGGAGAGCGAAGCGAAAACTGCCGGGGGCATCATTATTCCCGAGACGGCAAAAGAAAAACCCCTGGAGGGAAAGCTGGTCGCCGTCGGCCCCGGAAGGAGGGATCGTGAGGGAAAGCGTGTACCGATTGATCTCAAAAAAGGGGATCGCGTTCTGTTCGGCCGCTATGCGGGAACGGAAATCAAGATTGACGGCGTTGAACATCTCATGATGAAGGCGGACGATATTCTCGGTGTACTGGAATAATCAACAGGAGGGATAAAAAATGTCAGCAAAAGAGATCAAATACGACAGTGTCGCCCGTGAAAGGATCATGAAGGGCGTGGATTGCCTGGCCGACGCCGTAAAGGTCACGCTGGGTCCCCGGGGTCGCAATGTCGTGATTGAAAAGAAGTGGGGCGCCCCGACGATCACCAAGGACGGCGTTACGGTCGCCAAGGAGATCGAGCTGGAAAACAAGTTTGAAAACATGGGCGCGCAGATGGTCAAGGAAGTGGCCTCCCGGACCTCCGACCTGGCCGGCGACGGCACGACCACCGCGACGATTCTCGCCCAGGCCATTTACCGGGAAGGGGCGAAGCTTGTGGCGGCCGGCATGAATCCCATGTCCCTGAAACGGGGCGTAGACAAGGGCGTGATACTGGTTGTGGAACAACTCAAGAAGCTCTCCAAGCCCGTGAAGGACAAGAAGGAGATCACCCAGGTCGGCGCCATTTCGGCGAACAACGATTTCACCATCGGGGAGATCATCTCCGACGCCATGGACAAGGTGGGCAAGGAAGGCGTGATCACCGTCGAAGACGCCAAGGGCATGGAGACCACTCTGGATATCGTGGAGGGGATGCAGTTCGACCGGGGTTACATCTCGCCCTATTTCATTACGAATCCCGACAAGATGGAAGTCCGCCTCGAAGAACCCTACATCCTGATCAGCGAAAAGAAGATCAGCGGCATGAAGGACATGGTTCCGATTCTGGAGCAGATCGCCCGGACAGGGAAGCCCCTGCTCATCATCGCTGAAGACCTCGAAGGGGAGGCCCTGGCCACGCTCGTTGTCAACAAGCTGCGCGGGACCATCAAGTGCTCTGCGGTCAAGGCTCCCGGGTTCGGGGACCGGCGCAAGGCCATGCTTGAAGACATCGCGATTCTGACGGGCGGCAAAGTGGTTTCCGACGACATCGGCGTGAAAATGGAAAGCCTGACGCTCGCCGATCTCGGACAGTGCAAGCAGGTTACGAGCGACAAGGACAACACGACGATTGTTGACGGGGCCGGCAAGGGCGCCGATATCCATGCACGGGTCAAGCAGATCCGCGCCCAGATGGAGGATACGAGCTCCGATTACGACCGCGAGAAACTGCAGGAACGCCTGGCCAAGCTTGTCGGCGGCGTCGCGATCATCAAGGTCGGGGCGGCGACGGAAATCGAGATGAAAGAGAAAAAAGCCCGCGTCGAAGACGCCCTGAACGCCACACGGGCGGCCGTGGAGGAGGGCATCGTTCCGGGCGGCGGTGTGGCCCTGATCCGCAGCCTCAAGGCGCTGGAAAAGACGACGCTCCCCAGCGACGAGCAGCACGGTCTCAATATCCTGAAGCGCGCGCTCGAGGAGCCCCTGCGCCAGATTGCCGAGAACGCCGGCTTTACAGGCGGCGTGGTTGTCGAAAAGGTCAAGGCCGGCAAGAATGACTTTGGTTTTGACGCCGACAAAGGGGAATATGTCAACCTGATTCAGGCCGGCATCATCGACCCCACGAAGGTCGCACGACTGGCCCTGCAGAACGCCGCTTCCGTCTCGGCCCTGCTGATGACAACCGAGGCGATGGTTGCGGAAGCGCCGAAAAAGAAGGCTCCGATGCCCATGATGCCTCCGGGCGGCATGGGCGGTATGGGCGGTATGGGCGGCATGGGCGGCGGCATGGACGATTACGACTACTGATAGAAATAAGCCATAGTGAGGCAGAGGGGGCTGGAGATTCACATTTCCAGCCCCCTTTCAATTTCCCTTGAGCCATGTTCCGCCGCGGCCCCAAGATCTTTAATATTACTCCGGCAAGTAAACAGGTTAAGGGTTGTCATTCCGGGCTTGACCAGGAATCCAGTGCCATCATGGATTATGAACATTAAGCTTCGCTTTCCCGCTCCCCGCTTTCGCGGGGACAAGCTCCGCGGGAATGACTATTTTGGTATATATTGCAACCGGTGTAATAAGATTCACGACGATAAAACGCCCGGGGGCACGGTTCGTCAAGCCTGCTGCGTCTTGTCCCTCTTGAGCTGTAAAAGCAGGACGGCCGCGACGACAACGACGGCGCCCATGAGCTGCAGCGGCTCCATGGACTCCTTCAGGAACAGAAAGGCAAACAGACCGGCCGTGATCGGTTCGAGGGTCGCCGTGATGCTCGCGTGCGTCGGGCGGATCATTTGTATGCCGCGGGTGTAGAGACCGAAGGCCAGGACGGTCCCGAAGACGCTGATGAAAAGAACCCACCACCACTGGGCGAGCCCCCGGGGTTGCGAAAAGGCCTCGAAGGGCGGAATCAGCATATTCCAGATGACGGCGGCGGTCAGCAGCGAGTAGAAAACGACGGTCCAGGAGCGATACCGGCGCATGGCTGCCGCGCTGCCGACCGAGTACCAGGCAAAGCAGAGGGCGGAGGCGAGTCCTCCGATGACGCCCGCGCGATTCATGTGCAGCAGGTCCAACTTGTAGCCTCCCACCAGCAGGTAGCATCCGAGGATGGCGCCCGTCAGCGACACGAGAATGGTCCCCGTCAACCGTTCGCGCATGAAGACAAGCGCGTAGATCGCAACGAAGACCGGCGCCTGGTATTGCAGCAGGATCGCGGCGGCGACCTGGATTTTGCTGATGGCGAAGTAATAGGTGAACTGCGTGGCTGCGATCACAATGCCCAGAAGAACAATCTTCCAGATATCACGGCGCAGGACGATCAGATCGGAAGGGCTTCTGCTCCCGATCCATATGGCCAGAAGGATTGCGGCGATGGTTGTCCGGATCTGGACAAGCTGCGCCGGCGACATGCCGCCGTTGAACAGGAACTTGGCCGCCGATCCCGACGCGGCCCAGAACACGGCGGCCAGCATCACGTAGAAATAGCCCAATCGAATCGGGACCTTTGCGAGTTCGCTCATGAAGCCTCAGAGACGCTCGTGCCGATGTTCCGTTTCCAGCCGTTCCACCACTTTCCGGACCTCCTGGGAACGACCCCGCTTGCAGACCAGCAGGGCGTCGTCGGTTTCGACGATGATCAGATCCTCGACGCCCACCAGGGCCACGGTCTTCCCGGGGCTGTGAACGAGGCAGTTGCGGCTGGCAACGGCGATCGCCTCGCCGCGGACGGCGTTACCCTGTTCGTCGCGCGCGGAAACCTCCCAGAGGGCATCCCAGCTCCCCACATCCGACCAGCCGAAATCTCCTGGAATAACAAGCGTATTACGCGCTTTCTCCATGACGCCGTAATCGATGGATACCGACCGGGTCTGCCGGTAAACCTCGGCGACAACAGCGGCTTCATGCGCCGTTTCCAGAGCCGTATCGATCTGCTGCAGACCGTCATACAGGTCGGGCAGCCACTGTTCGATGGCCTTCAGGATTGCGGAAACCCGCCAGATGAACATGCCGCTGTTCCAGGAGAAACCGCCCTGCGCCAGCAGCGCCTGCGCCTGGGCCAGATCCGGCTTCTCGCGCACGGAGCGCACCTCATAGACCGTCTCGCCGTCGACGGCGTCCTGTTCGCGCCCCTGTTCGATGTAGCCGTAGCCGGTTTCGGGCCCGGTCGGCCGGATGCCCACGGTCACGAGGAAGTCCGCGCGCCGCGCCACGGTTGCGGCCGCGTTCAGGACCTTGCGGAACCGCTTCTCGTCGCGAATCAGGTGATCCGAAGGCAGGACCAGCATCACGGCGTCCGGCGTCTTTCTTCTGATATGCAGGGCGGCCAGACCGATGCAGGGTGCGGTGTTTCTGCCCACCGGTTCGATGAGGATGTTTTCCTTCGGGATTTCAGGAAGCTGCCGGATCAGTTCTTCGGCATGGCTCTCGCCGGTGACGACAAGCACGTTCTCCGGCGGAATCATCGGCAGGATACGGTCCACCGTTTCGCGGATGATGGTTCTGTCGCTGACGATGTCCAGCAGATGCTTGGGCTTCTTTTCGCGGCTCCGCGGCCAGAACCGGGCGCCCCGGCCTCCGGCCATGATGACGGCATACATCGGCATGTTCTCCTTCGCGGGTGGTCGGACAATGGATTTCAACTAACAGAAGGCCCGGCAATTGGCAATGAAATTAGTTCGCCCGGCTTTCCCGATGAGGGGGAAAAGGAAGACGGGAGCATGCGAACATCCGGGCGATAACTCAGAAACGATTGTATTGGACTCCAAAATGTGGTACGAAGCCTCGTAATGATTAAAAAAATCAAATGAATGCGATGAGGAGGCCATTGAGGTATGCAAGCATGGATGAGAACAAGACGAATCGCGGCAATCCCCTTGATCTGTCTGATGGCCATCGCCTTGAGCTCGTGCGCGGGCCTGTGGCCGAGCCGCGGCGGCCGGATCGTTCCGGACCGGGAGGCAACGCTGCTGTTTGAAAAAAAGCAGTGTACCGCCGACTATCAGTACTATTACAGCGGAGCGGAGCTCTATCCCCATGCGCTCATCGGCATCCGGAAGGATGTCCGGCTCGAGGACGGCACCCTTTGGAAGAAAATCGCCATGACTCCGGAGCGCTGCAAGGATATGGTTGAGCATATGCAGACGCGGGCGCTGGGGCTCGGGATGTTTCCCCACGGTTTCGTCATTCAGGACGAGCAGGGCCGGCGTATCGGCGTCTGGTACTCCATCTTGACGGCGACGACGCCCGTCTCGATGATCGATGACCGTACCGCGGTGATCCATACGCCGCCGGTGGATACATATATGCGCTACGAAAGGGAGCAGCTGTGAGCGCCGCCTGGCGTCTTTGGGCGGCTGCAGCGTTTTTATCGGTCCCCTGACCGCTTCCGGATTTTTTCGATGTAAGCATCCACGTCAAACTTCCGGCGGCAGCCGTTTTCATTCATGTAGCGGATCTTTCCGAACACCGGCCGCTCCTGCCAGGGGCGGTCGTGAAGACCGCCGATGGCCCAGGCGCAGCCGGCGTAGCCGTTGGGGTCCCGTCCGTCCAGTTGGTATCTGTCATTGAGCGTGATGGCAATCTGCAGGGCGGCTTCGGGGCTCTCCGACCATTCCAAAATCTTCTTGGCCCAGTACATGCGCAGATAGCCGTGCATCCTTCCGGTCCTGACCAGCTCCATCTGGGCGGCGTTCCACAGATCCTCATGCGTTTGGGCCGCTTCGAACTGCGCAAGCGCGTATTGATGCGTTCGCGCGTCGCGCCGGTGCGCATTCAGGGTCGCCTGCGCCCAGGGGTGGAAGGCTTTCACCGTATCGTAATCCGGATTATGGAAACAGAAGTTGTCCGACAGTTCGCGCCGGATAATGAGTTCTTCGAGGAAGGCCGCCTTCGCCTCCGGAGGCGCTGCGGCGTTCCGGACGTCGAGGGCCACGCGTTGCGCCGAAATCTGGCCGAAATGCAGATAGACGGACAACCCGGACTGGCCGTCGCGCGTCGGATCGTTCCTGTCCCGATCGTAGTGCGGCAGCCCCGCTTTCAGAAAACGGCCGAGATGAGCCCGGGCTGCCGTTTCGCCGGACTTGACGCCTTGAACCAACGGTGCGCCGGGGCCCGCCCGGATCACATCTCGCAACCCCGCCCAGTCGATCGTCGTCACTGCGATGTCGCGCTGCGAGGGGGATCGATGCGGTTTCGGGAATTCATCGAGAAAGTCCTCCAGAATCCGACCGTATTTGACCCTCAGCGTCCGGGCCGAAAATTCCTGTTTCGGGGAGGCGAGCCAGCACGGAACGATGTTATGGGCATCCACTTCATAAAAGGGGATCGCGATACGCTCGGAAACGGCCTGTTTCCATTGCCGCTTGATCCTGAGCGGGTCGAAATCCGTCACGAGGACGGCGGCTTTGTGCGATTCGATGAAATCGGGGATGTCCTGAGCGGGGTTTCCCGCAAGCAGGTGAAAGGGAACCCCGCTGCCGGCGCAGCGTCCGGCCAGTTCTTCCAGTCCGCGCAGCATGAATTCATATTGCCTCCGCCCCGCGCCCAAGAATTCCGGAACCAGACAAAACAGAACCCAAAGCGGCGCCTTTCGCTCCCGGGCGGCCTGTCCGGCGAAGATCAACGCCCAGTTGTCCCGAAGCCGCTGATCCCGGCTCATCCAGTAAACGACCGGTCCTTTCGTTTCTTCGCCCGCCTTCAGCAGCCTCGCCCGCAGCGTATCCATCAGATGACCTTCACGATGACGGGGGCGTGCCGCTCCGATGCAGGGGGAATGACGGCCGGATAGCCGACGAGGATCGGCGCGACGATCCTGCAATCTTCGGGCATGCCGATTTCATTGAGGATTTCAGGTGCGCGCAATTGCGATCCCAGCGCCACCCAGCAGGTCCCCAGACCCCGTGCCGCCGCCGAGAACATCAGGTAGGCAATCGTCAGGGCTGCGTCCACGTCGAGTGATTTCACCTTTTTCGGGCCGATCACAAAGACGGTGCAGGGCGCATTGTAGAAGACGTTGAAGTTTTCGTCTTTGAGGACGGACTCGTACATTTTGACCGGCGAAGAGGGGTTTTGCCGGATGTCGGCCAGAAAATTCTTTTTGCTCTCGTCGGAGAGCCTCTTGAGACAATCCCGGTCCTGTATGATGATGAACCGGCAGGGCTGGCCGTTACTGGCCGTCGGTGCCAGGCAACTGTCCTGAATGATGTCCTTCACGAGGGATAAAGGGACCGGAGTGTTCTGAAAGTCCCGGATGGAGCGCCTGTTCGTCAATAGCGTCTGAAAATCCATAACCCGCCTCCTGTTTGTCAAAGGTGTCCCAGCTGAGATGGTCGCGTTTCTTTTCTTCGTCGGCGAAGTCCGCATCGGTCACATCCGTCTGATGTTTCATCAGGATGATCCTACCGCCCTTTGTAGGGGCATTCAGGCCGCATGTCAAGCCGATTCAAGCCGACTTCAAATCATGCGGGATCGATCCGGGGTGGGTAAATCCTTATGTTGACACAAAATGTCGCTTTCCCTATACTCCCTCAACGATACAACAGGTTCTTGTCACATGTTTACGGGTACGGGGAAGAGAAAAGGAGGTCACGATGAAAAAGAGCTTGATCCTGGCGGCACTTTGCATTTTTCTGGGCATGAGCATTCCGGCTGCGGCACAGACTGTTACGGCGGCGCCGGCGTCCGGTCACGAATCCCACGCCGGTCATGACGCAGCGAAACCGTCTGCGGCGCCGGATGCGGTGCAACCGACGGCGCACGACCATAGTGCGGGCAGAAATGTTCAGATGATGGATGGGCATATGGAAAAAATGAAGGCTCAAATGGAAAAAATCAGGGCGACGGCCAATCCAGCGGAGCGACGGAAGCTCATGCAGGAACATATGGCCGACATGCAGGAAGGCATGAAGATGATGCAGGGCATTCCCGGATGCAAAATGATGGCGGTCGGCATGAAGCACGGTGACACCGGCAAAATGGATATGGAGCAGATGGGCATGGGGCGGATGATGATGTGCCATCAGATGATGGAAAAGAAGATGGAAATGATGCAGGAAATCATGGAAGGCCTGATCGAGGCCGGCCGGATGAAAAAATAGCCTTGTCGCAAAGAGGTTTGATGTCATCCCCGATCTTGAAAAAACAAGGAGGGAATATGAACTGGAAACAAGGGACAATCTGTGTCGGGGCGATGGTTGCATGGATTGCTTGCGTGCCCGTTGCAATGGGTCAGCATGCGCACACGCGGCATGGCGCCGAACCGTCGGTGAAGGAAAGGCAGTTCCAGGCCGGAATATCCGCTCCCGATGATATCGCTCCGGGCCGGCGGTTCTCGGCAACCATTCACATTCAGGACGACGAGGGAAAAGCGGTTGCCGATTTCGACATATTCCAGGAGAAATTGATGCACCTGATCCTGGTTCGCGACGACCTTAGTTTTTTCAGCCATCTGCATCCGACATATCAGGGGAACGGCCGTTTTCTGATGGAGGCCATCCTGCCGCTTCCAGGCGCCTACACCCTTTTCTGCGATTATCAGCCGGCTGGGGCGAAGGAGCAGATTTCCGTGCTGAATCTTCGGGTCAAGGGAATGCTTCCATCCGCGGTCAGGCCGGATGCCGGGGTCACAAGGAAGGTGATCGGGGATGTGCAGGTCGGGATTGCTTTCTCTCCGGAAACGGTGAAAGCGAATCGTGATACGGTTGTCGTCTTCGATCTGAAGCGGGCCGTAAACGGCCGCCCCGTGGAAGGGTTGCGCCCGTATCTGGGGGAAAAGGGTCATTTGGTCATCATTAGAGAATCCATGCCTCTATCTGCCAGGGACTATATTCACGCCCATGCGACCAAAGAGGGCGGAGGCTCCCAGATCCGCTTTGTGACCCGATTCCCTGATGCGGGTCTTTACACGCTATGGTGCCAGTTCGACATGGGCGGCCATGTCCACACCGCAGATTTCCGGGTCCGCGTGGAATGAAGATGCGCGATCCTTGACCCTGCCATCAAGGCAGGCCTGTACCGAGCCGATCTTTGCGCCCTTGCCCCGATCCCAATCGGCGGACGTAACGCGGACCAATCTTCGGCGCCTGGTGAAGTCCCGATAATGCCAATGAAAGAAGCCTATTTTACACGGGAGAACATTCTCGGCAAATCAAAAGAAATGCTCAGCGATCTCAATGGGTTGCGGAGAGAAAGGCCGCTTGTGCAGGAGCAGGCCGCGCTCTTGGTTCTGGATCTGCAGCGGTATTTTCTGCAGGAGGCCTCGCACGCCTTCGTTCCCTCGGCCGGTGCGATCGTCGGGGGGATCAACCGCCTGATCCGGGCCTTTACCTGTCACAGGCGGCCCGTCATCGCAACGCGGCATGTCAATACGCCGCAGGATGCGGGCCGGATGTCCGTCTGGTGGCGCGAACTGCTGACGGCGGAAAATCCCCTGAGCCGTCTCATCGACGAACTGGACGGGGACGACGCGCTCTGCCTCGATAAAAGTCAGTACGATGCGTTCCACAACACCCCGCTGATGGAGATGCTGACCGAAAGGGACGTGAAGCAGGTCGTGATCTGCGGCGTCATGACACATCTTTGCTGCGAAACGACGGCGCGCAGCGCCTTCATGCGGGGGTTCGACGTTTTCTTTGCCGTTGACGGCACGGCGACCTACAACGAAGCCTTTCACCGGGCTGCGCTGCTGAATCTGTCCCACGGCTTCGCCGCGCCGGTATTGATCGAAGACATCATCGCGGGCCTGCAACCATGAGCGAAGCGGATGTGACGATCATCGGCGCCGGACCCGCCGGCGTTGCGGCGGCCATACAGCTCAAGCGAAGCGGGATTTCCCCTCTGCTCGTCGAGAAGGAGAGGGTCGGCGGTCTTGTGAAGAACGCCTGCAGGGTCGAAAACTACCCCGGATTTCCCGGCGGTATTTCCGGTTTGCAACTGGCCGATCTGCTGGCGACGCACCTCGCGGGCGCCGGCGTTGACGTCCTCTTTGAAGAGGTGGTCCGGCTCGATCACGACGGCCGCTGTTTTTCGGTGGAAACCGGGAAAAGCCGGCGGCGATCGCGGATCGTCATGCTGGCGACAGGAACAAAGCCCAGGAAATACAATGATTTGTATATTCCTGCCGGGGCTGCGCCGTATATCCATACAGAGATTTACCCGATCCGCGATTGCACCGGCAAGCGCATCGCCATTGTCGGCGCCGGGGATGCGGCCTTCGACTATGCCCTGAACCTTGCAGAAAACAACGACATCGTGATCCTGAACCGGTCGGAAGAAACGCGCTGCCTGCCGCTGCTCAGGAAGCGTGCGGAGCAGACGCCGCGGATCGCCCTTTGGTCGCGCGCAGTAATCGAAAGCGTCAGCGAGGCCGTCCCGGAGGGGCTGCTTCTCTCCTGCCGGCTGCCCGGTCAATCCATATCCCTGCCTGTCCAATACCTCATTCTGGCCATCGGAAGAGACCCGCAGCGCGACTTTCTGCCGGAGACGTTCAGCATGGGGGCGGACACCCTCAAGGGAGAGGGAATGCTTTATGAAATCGGCGACATCCGCAACGGCTCGTTCAGACAGGTCGCCATCGCCGTCGGCGACGGCATTCGCGCCGCCATGAGTGTAGCGGAACAATGGCAGGGGAAACGGGCATGAAGATCGTGGCGACAGCGGGAACAGACGATATGGCGCAGGTGTATATCGCCGAATTCACAGGCGGAAAGCGAGCGGAATTTTGTGAGTCCTTGCAGCCGTCTCTTCCGCGACGGAAGAAATGGGTCCTCATCGTTTCGACGCTGTTCGGATGTCCCGTCGGATGCCTGATGTGCGATGCAGGACAGACCTATGAGGGCAGGCTGTCGGCGGAGCAGATCCTGGCGCAGGTCGATTTCCTGGTGAGAGAAAGGTATCCTGACGGCGTCATCGACGTCGAGAAGTTCAAGATCCAGTTCGCCCGCATGGGTGAGCCCGCTTTCAATCCCGCCGTACTGGATGTGTTGGAGGCATTGCGGAACCGTTACCGCGCGCCGGGTCTGATCGCCTCCCTGTCGACCATTGCCCCGGCCGGGATGGCGCCTTTCTTCGAGCGGTTGCTTGAAATCAAGAAAAGCCATTATGCGGCGGGGGCGTTTCAGTTCCAGTTTTCCGTCCACAGCACGGATACCGTCTGGAGGGACAGGCTGGCGCCGGTCCGGAAGTGGTCCTTTCCCGAGATGGCGGCCTATGGTGAGCGGTTTTTCGAAGCGGGGGACCGCAAGATCACGCTGAATTTCGCCCTTGCCCGTGAAGCGCCCGTGACGCCATCGATCCTGGCCCGTTTTTTCGATCCCGGCAAGTTTCTGATCAAGATCACGCCGCTCAATCCAACCTACAAAGCCCGGGAAGCCGGCTTGTCGTCCTACCTGGACCCCTGCGCGGAGGAGACGGAAAATTCCCTTGTTGTAAAGGAGCTGCGCCGCGAGGGCTACGATGTGATCGTCAGCATCGGCGAAGTGGAAGAAAACCGGATCGGCAGCAATTGCGGGCAGTATGTCCTGGAACACCTCAGGAGCCCCAGGCCGATCCCGGACGGCTATACCTACGGGCTCACACCATACGGCGGGCGCCCGTAGCCTGCGCTGCATCGAAAACAATGAAATGCGGCAACGTTGGAAAAGGAGGAGGGGAAAAACAGCAGTCTGAGGGTCCGGTCAACGGAACGGGTCGCTGCACCACAGACAAACCCGGTTTCTGCCCTCGTTTTTCGCCTGGTAGAGCATGGCGTCGGCCCGGCCGACGGTCTCTTCCAGATTGGGAAGGTCTGTCTTGTCAATGACGACGATGCCGACGCTGACTGTGATCCTCATGAGGGGGGCCTTCGGCGAAAAGACGTGCGTTGCGCAGGCCTCCTGGATGCGTGTTACGATATTCAAGGCCTCCTGGGTGGCGGTGTTTCGGAGAAGCACGATGAACTCGTCGCCGCCGTAGCGGCAGGGAATGTCCACATCCTCCCTCAGGTTTTTCCTGACGATGGCTGCCAGGTCCTTCAGGACGGCGTCTCCCTGCTGATGTCCATAGCGGTCGTTGATCTCCTTGAAGTGGTCGATGTCCAGGATGAAGGCGGCGGCTGACCCGCCGTAGCGCCGCAGCCTCGCCGTTTCCTCCTTCAGATGGAGGTCGAACATGACGCGGGCATACAGGCCGGTCAGAGCATCAGTGGTGGCCCAGCGGAGGAGGTTAGTGTTTTCGATGGACATGGCCCCGATGGTTGCCAGGATCATCATGCGCTGCAGGTCGCCGGCGCTGAAGGAGCGAGCCGGAGGTACGCCGACCACCAGGACGCCGATGATGCGGGTCTCGGTGCCTGCCAAGGGCAGGCATAGGCAGGATTGCTCATCCGGATGGGGTGTGGCGGCGGGAAAGGGAAAGGGCAACGAGGCGTTCCGGGGAAGCAGGGCATGCTGCTTGTCCTGGATCACATGCGTCAGTGACGATGTGGTATAAGAAACATCCTGTCGTCGTCTTTCGTAACCACCGTTGCTGAATACCCCGTTTAGGACGAGGGTGTTCCGGGCCTGATCGAGAATGAGCAGAGCCGCATCCTGGTGGCCGCTGAAATCGGAGACCGTCTCCAGGATGCGCTCAACGGTCAGATCCAGATTTGGCTTGAGGACCAGAAGCCGGGTGGCGAAATTCAGGACCAGCAGGAGTTCGTCGCCCTCCAAGTCGGGAATGCTTTCAAAGAATTGTTTTTTCTCAAGCATAGATCGGTCGGTCCTCTCCGCTCTTCCGAGCTTTGCGTCAGGGGGGGGACGCTTGCCTCTCGTACCTCAAAACGTCAGTCAATGCAATATCTCAGAATAGCAGCGACCACGTTGTTTCCATCTGCACGCCCCGGTTCGGGATATGCGAGCACATGGCCGCCAGCCATTCCAGCGCGGTAAATTTTTTGGGAATGCCGCGATTGAGGTCAAAACCGATATGAACCCTGGCCTTCCTGGCGGCATCCCGATAGTCGGCCCAATACATGGACAAGACGGCATCCCCGACTCCCCGCGCGACATGACCGTCGGCAGACGTTCCGGTTTCTTGGCCCGTTCCGCCGGCCCCAATTCCCCGACCTCTTTTTGAAGGACTTTTTTATAAAGAAATACAAGGGCGTTCAATGCCTGATTCTGGGTGCTCGCCGCAACGTGTTATTCGGTTGCCAAGTAGGAGAGAAACCTCGAAATTTCTGATGCTCCCATTTCCTGCGGATGGCGTTTGTTATGAAAAAAATGTATCGCTTGATCCAATCCACATAGGCCTGTTCGGTGCGGATGGAGTAATGCCGTTTCCGGAGGACATCCCGAACCTGATCCAAGAGCTTCATCATCTGTCATCACCTGCGGTATTTTAATATTCAATATTGTTTTCAATAATTTTCTTTTGACAGTGATCATGTCTTATGTCAGGGTCTTGCGCAATCGTTAACATCATAGTAGCGGTAACAAAAGACCGCAGTTCGGCGGTCTACACTATGTTGGACATAAAGAAAGGATTGAAAATCCTGAACCAATAGAATGGGAATCTCTCCAAGCTGACATTTTCAGAATTCCAGCAACACTATTTGAAAATATGGGTGGAAAAGCAATTCTGCTCTACTATTTGGAATGTCGCTGATGCGCTTATCCAATACACTGAGCCGATTAATTCGAGGAGAGAAAGATACAGAGACAGTTTGACACCTGAGCTTAATGAAAAATTTGGAAAATTATAAGACAAATACTATTTGTTCGGCATGGCAACGTTGGCGATCTCGACGGGGGCACATAAGCTTACTCGTTCAATTACTGGCCCACCCGATATCTCTGTTGACACGCTGAACAGGATTATCACCGAAACATTGGGCGAAAGCTATAAAATCAACACGGTTTATCTCAGAGAATTTCTTGTCCAGATTATCGAGTTGATTGCAAATATTACAGAAGAATTTAACGGAATTTTTGGAAAGAACATGACCGGACGGCTATACCTATGGACTCAAGCCATACGGAAGCGTCCGCATCAATCCATGCCCTTTTTGAGGGATTCTGAACAGCGCCATCTTCCCTTTCTGCCGAAAACAATATCCGGTTATTGCCATGCAGAAAAAAAGGACTGGTCAATATGGTAAAATGTAGTTGATTTTACAAAAAAATATTGTTAGAAAATCGCCACTGATCAATCCACCTCTTTAAATCATCATGGGACAAGCGGGGCATGCGTCGGGAAATCCGAACGGGTTTGATTGCATCCCCGCAATGACAGCTCTTTACAGGAGATGAAAGCCATGGCGATGAGCTACCTTGCAGACAGAAGCCACAATCATGATAGCCATACCATTCAGACCAAGTCCCGTCCGCCCTTGAAGCTTCCCGACCCAGGCGTATCGGATGCGCTTTCCACTGCGGTTGCCGATACAGGCATCCTGAAACCCATCCCGTGCCGCCATGGATAATCGATTCTTCGAAAGGCCCGTTATCAATTCTCCCTACGAGTACCCGAAACAGCACTGGGAACTCGATGCTCAGGGACAGCCGACACAGCAGATTATCGAGCGTCGTCGCCGCGCCGAATACATCACCCCCATTCCAAAACCCAGGAAACGCAAAGGGACAGACAAACAGCAAGACCTGGTTTTCGACGAAGGCAAAGGGCTTTCCACCCAGGAGCAGCAGTACGATCCGACGCCCGTTATCAATGAACTTCGCCGTCATGTAGATCGGTGGCGAAGCCTGCCGAACCCGAACGACTGGCAGGTGACGCCCGAAACCGCCCGCCTGCTTCAGCACTGGCGGCATCACCGCTTCAACAATATCCGGCCGTTCTTCTGCCAGGTGGAGGCGATCGAGACGGTCATCTGGTTGACGGAAGTCGCCCCAAGCGCGGGGAAGACCGGAAAAGTCTTTCTGGAACACCTTGTCAATGCCAACAACAACGCCAACCCGGAGCTGTTGCGCCTGGCCCTGAAACTCGCCACCGGCGCAGGAAAAACAACGGTCATGGCCATGCTGATCGCCTGGCAGACCATCAACGCCGTGCGCCGGTCGAGCGGTAAGAAATTTACGCGGGGATTCCTGGTGGTTACCCCCGGCCTGACCATCAAGGACCGGCTTCGCGTGCTGCAGCCGAACGATCCGGACAGCTATTATGCAAGCCGTGAGCTGGTTCCCGGCGATATGATAGCCGACCTGGAACGTGCCAAAATCGTGATCACCAACTTCCACGCCTTCAAACTTCGCGAGCGGCTGGAGCTTTCAAAAGGAGGCCGCTCGCTTCTTCAGGGCCGGGGCGAGGCGCTGAACACGCTGGAAACGGAAGGCCAGATGATTCAACGGGTTATGCCCGAGTTGATGGCCATGAAGAACATCATGGTCTTCAACGATGAGGCACACCACTGCTATCGGGAAAAGCCGGGTGAGGCCGCCGAAGGCGACCTGAAAGGCGATGACCGGAAAGAGGCGGAAAAGAACAACGAAGCGGCGCGGCTGTGGATCTCCGGCCTGGAAATCGTCAAGCGCAAGCTCGGCGTCGCGCGGGTGATCGATCTGTCGGCGACGCCTTTCTTTCTGCGCGGTTCCGGTTACGCCGAAGGCACCCTGTTTCCCTGGACATTGAACGACTTTTCCCTGATGGACGCTATCGAATGCGGCATTGTCAAACTGCCCCGCGTGCCCGTTGCGGACAATATCCCCGGCGGGGATATGCCGATGTTTCGCGAATTGTGGCAACACATCGGCAAGGATATGCCCAAGAAGAGACGGGACAAGACGGCCGGCCTCGATCCGCTGAAACTACCCGCCCGGCTTCAGACCGCACTGGAGGCCCTCTACGGACACTATGAAAAAACGTTCAACTTATGGAAAGAAAACGGTGTTCACATGCCGCCGTGCTTCATCGTCGTCTGTCAGAATACCGCCATATCCAAGCTGGTTTACGATTTTATCTCGGGCTTCCATCGTGAGAATGAAGACGGTTCCACAAGCCTTGAACATGGGCGCCTGCCGCTGTTCCGCAATTTCGACGAGCATGGCAACCCGCTCGGACGCCCGCGGACGCTGCTGATTGACAGCGAACAACTGGAATCCGGCGACGCCTTGGATGACAACTTCCGCAAAATGGCCGCGAACGAGATCGACCGTTTCCGCCGTGAAATCATCGAACGCACCGGCGACCGCCGCCAGGCCGAGAACCTCACGGATCAGGATCTGCTGCGGGAAGTCATGAACACGGTGGGCAAGGAAGGGCGCCTTGGCGATTCGATCCGCTGCGTCGTGTCGGTTTCCATGCTGACCGAGGGGTGGGACGCCAATACCGTCACCCATGTCCTGGGTGTCCGCGCCTTCGGTACCCAGCTTCTCTGCGAACAGGTCATCGGCCGCGCCCTGCGGCGACAGTCTTATGACCTGAACGATGACGGTCTGTTCAATGTGGAATACGCAGACGTGCTGGGGGTGCCTTTCGACTTCACAGCCAAGCCCGTCATTGCGCCGCCACAACCGCCCCGGGAAACCATCCGCGTCAAGGCCATGCGCCCCGATCGCGACTCCCTCGAAATCCGGTTCCCCCGTGTCGCGGGCTACCGGATCGAACTGCCCGAGGAGCGGTTGACCGCCGAGTTCAACGCCGATTCCGAGATGGAACTGACGCCGGACCTCGTCGGGCCGACGATTACCAAGAATCAGGGGATCATCGGGGAGGGTATCGACCTGAACCTCGTCCATACCGGCGATCTGCGGCGCTCCACGCTCCTCTTTCATCTCGCTCGGCGTCTGCTTTACACCAAATGGCGCGACCCCGGCGAGGCGCCCAAGCTGCACCTGTTCGGTCAATTGAAGCGAATCACAAAGAAGTGGCTCGATACCTGCCTGAAATGCAGGGGCGGCGCTTACCCCGCCCAGTTGTTATACCAGGAACTGGCCGACATGGCCTGCGAACGCATTACCGCCGGCATCACCCGGTCTCTGATGGGCAAACGCCCCGTCAAGGCCGTCTTTGACCCCTACAATCCCGTCGGCGCCACCATGTATGTGAATTTCAATACCTCCCGCAAGGACCGCTGGGAGACGGATGCGCGCCGCTGTCATATCAACTGGGTGATTCTCGACAGTGACTGGGAGGCCGAATTCTGCCGCGTGGCCGAATCCCACCCCCGGGTAAAAGCCTACGTCAAGAACCACAACCTCGGCCTGGAGGTCCCCTACCGTTACGGATCGGAGACGCGCACCTATCTGCCCGATTTCATTGTCCTGATCGACGACGGCCACGGCGAAAACGATCCGCTGCACCTGATCGTCGAGATCAAGGGCTACCGACGCGAAGACGCCAAGGAGAAGAAATCAACGATGGAGACCTACTGGGTGCCTGGCGTCAACAACCACGGGAAGTACGGCCGCTGGGCCTTCGCCGAGTTCACCGAGGTTTATCGGATCGAATCCGACTTCGAGGCTAGGGTCGAAGCCGAGTTTAACAAGATGATCGAACAACATTCAATGGATACGAAAGGGTCGCTGGTCTGTGGAGGAAAAGATGGCGAATGACAGGAAACTTACCATTATGGTTGCATCCACCGTCTATGGTATTGAAGAGCTGCTGGACCGGATTTATACCCTTTTGACTGCGTTTGGTTATGAAGTCTGGATGTCGCACAAGGGAACTGTGCCGGTTTCCTCGAATCGTTCGGCTTTGGAAAACTGTCTTGCGGCAACGGAAAAATGCAACCTGTTTCTTGGCTTGATCACCCCTCACTACGGAAGCGGTAAAGAAGATAACGGTCTGTCCTTCACGCATCAGGAACTCTTGAAGGCTATTGATCTGAACAAACCCCGCTGGCTGCTCGCCCATGACTACGTGGTATTTGCCAGATCGCTTCTGAACTGTCTCGGATATGAGGGAAGGGATGGCCGGAAAAAGCTTTCTTTGCAGAAGAATCAGATCATCGATGACCTTCGTGTTATCGACATGTATGAAGATGCCATTCTTTCACAAAAACCCCTCCGGGAACGACAGGGCAACTGGGTTCAAAAGTTTAGCTCTTCCGATGACGCAGCCCTCTTTGCTACAGCACAATTTTCGCGCTATCAGGAAGTCGAGGCGTTTGTGCGAGAAAATTTCAGTGACAGCGCCCACATTGCTCATGTGGTCAAGGATAACAAAGGCCGTCCATGAAAATTGAAAAAATTAAAGAAACTCTGATGCTTGGGGAAAGTCAGAACGTTGAATTCAAGTCCGATTGTCGGAACATCAACGCCATCGGCCAAGCCGTTTGCGGTTTCCTCAATATGCATGGCGGCTATATTGTCTGCGGTGTGGATGACAAAGGGAGGCTCATCGGCATCGACGGCTCGGATAGCGCTGTAAAAGCATTGGAACAAAAGCTTCAAGAAGGTCTTTCACCCAAAGTGCTTGTTTTTGCTCAGGTTCAGGAGGTTGAAGGGAAATCGCTGCTCGTGATCGAGGCGCCGGCTGGCAAGGATTTGCCTTATGCGTTCCGGAACGTCATTTACCTTCGCGACGGTCGAAACACCCGAAAGGCCGATGTCGAGAGCATCCGCGATATGGTGCTGCGCAAACAGGTGGAACCGGAGCGCTGGGAGCGGCGATTCTCTTCCGCCGATCCGGAACGTGATCTCGACATGGAAGAGCTCCGTTCCGCGACAGCGAATATCTTGAAGGTCCGGCGCGCAATCTTTCGAGATGCCGAAAATAACTATGGAATTCTTGAAGATCTATCCCTTGCCCAGTATGGCAGGTTGACGAACGGCGGGGACGTCTTGTTTGGTCGGACCCCGGCGGTCAGGTTCCCGCAGGTGAGGGTGAGGGCGGTCTGTTTCACGACCGACAAGGCTGGAGACGCCTATCGGGACATGAAGTCCTTTGAAGGTCCGCTGGTTCCTGTTTTGGAGCAGACGTTCGATTTTATCGTCCGCAATACGCCCACAACGGCCAGGTTTTCAAAGAAAGGGCTCCAGCGTCAGGACGAATATCTCTATCCCGCCGATGCCGTCCGGGAAGGGCTGATCAACGCATTTGCACACCGGGATTATGCGGATTCTTCTGGTGGCATCGGCGTCCAAGTCTATCCTGCACGCTTGGAAATCTGGAACTCCGGCAGCCTGCCGGAGGGGATCACCCCTGAGACGTTGACCCAAGGAAACCTCTCCGTGTTACGCAACCCGGACATTGCGCACGTTCTTTATCTGCGTGGTTTCATGGAAAAGCTCGGTCGTGGGAGTGTCCTTATCCTGCGCGCCTGCAAAGAACGGGGACTTCCGGCGCCGCTTTGGACCTCCGATGCAAAAACCGGTGTGACCCTGACGCTTTTCGCCACGGAAGTCACCACGGAAGTCACCACGGAAGTCGCCACGGAAGTCACCACGGAAGTCCGGCGGATGCTCGGCGTGTTCAAGGACGATATGTCGCGGCAAGACCTCCAGCGACTCCTCAAGTTAAAGAATGATGAACACTTCCGAAAGGCCTACCTGTTGCCGGCGATCAAAGCAGGCGTGATCGAAATGACCCTACCCGAGAAGCCAAAAAGCAGTAAGCAGCGTTATCGCCTGACAAACAAGGGGATTTCTCTGTTGGGATCTGGAGCGAAATAAAATGACGAATGCAATCCGTCAGCAAACAGGAGACCATCCATTTTTTTCGCATAAATGTTTCGTTGACGGGTAGTTGACTGAAGCACGTAGAAGCAGCCGGTGAATTTAAATTAAGCTTATAAAAACAATATCTTATGTTCATGGTCGGTAGTTGATGGAAACTTGACTGACTTTTTATCAGACAATATAGGAACCATACATGGCTAAGAAGGAAAGCAACAAAACCGTTGAAACCCTGACCCACGAGGAGGCCCGGCGCAAGAACATCCCCACCGCCGAGTTTCAGTCCGTCATGGGCAAGGAGGAGCAGCATCCGATCCGGGTGGCCATGCCGCGCGGCGTCGCCGGGCTGGAAAAAGAAAAAGCGAACCGCAACCGCGACCTGGACCCGCAACTGATCTGGCGCGGCAAGGACGAACAGGACTGGTCGGATCTGGTGGTTCACGTGGTACCAGGGCAATGGGCAAATGAGATAGTCGCAGTTTTTACACACGATCTAATTCTTTTCAATGGTTCCAAGGCTGTTTCCCCTGTGGAGATAATAAAATGAGGTTTTGGGTTGGAGTCACTGATAACAAATGGTATCAATTCCTCTCACAGCTCCGGCCACGGCCAGATGAGGTAAATTTTTGGCAGCCGGGCGGGAGGCCACCATTCAAAGGTGCTCCCATCGGCCTCCCTTTTCTATTCAAACTCAGACGCCCTTACAATCATATTGCTGGCGGAGGATTTTTCAGAACGTACAGCTCATTCCCTCTGAGCTGGGTATGGGAGGTGTTTAGACAGAAGAACGGGTGCGCCTCATTTGATGAACTCCGCACACTTATCGCACCATTGACAGCCAATAGGCGGGGTGATGGTGCAATCGGATGTAATGTTCTGGAAAGTCCTTTTTTCTTTGATCCGGGGGAGTGGATTGCCGATCTACCCGATTGGTCGTCGAACATCGTGGTTGGGAAGATGTACGATTCTACTATAGGCGCCGGCCGCGAAATATGGCGCAGCGTCCGGCAGCGCATGACATTACAGACACGGGAAGCGGCCAATACGGATATGGTGCCTCTAGTCGCAGAGGTGGGTGAAAAATATGGCTCGCCGGTTGAAGTCCGGCCGAGACTTGGACAATCATCATTTCGGGTTTTGGTTACTGAGGCCTATCAACGACGTTGCGCCATTACGGGGGAGAGCACATTAATGGCACTGGAGGCGGCGCACATTGTTCCCTATTCGGGAGAGGGTGGACACGAAGTGCGAAACGGACTCCTGCTTCGAGCGGACTTCCATCGACTTTTTGATGCTGGCCTGGTCAGTGTTACACCGGAACTTCGAGTAAAGGTCAGTCGGCGGATCAAAGAAGAATGGTTCAATGGCAAAGTTTACTACCGGCTTGATAATGAACCATTATCGGTCGTGCCGATACATCCGTCAATGCGTCCTGATCCGGATCGGTTGGATTGGCATTATCGGAACAGATTTCAAGCGTGAGCGAGAGGGATTCATGATTTCAAGCACTCTTCTAAAGGCATTGCTTGCATTTCGGCAAGAGAGGGACTGGGAACAGTTTCATACCGTTCGCAATCTTAGCTCCGCGCTGTGTGTTGAAGCTGCCGAGTTGCTCGACTTGTTTCGATGGGCTCGTGATTCTGAAATTACAGCCATCGTTGAAGAACAGCGATCCGAAATCGAGAACGAAGTTGCCGATGTGTCCATACTGCTTGCCTATCTCTGTCATGATCTCAACATTTCCATTGAGGATGTGGTCAGAAAGAAACTTGAAATAAATCGGGGAAAATACCCGGTAGAACAATCAAAGGGGATTTCGACGAAACATAGCAGGCCTAAATAAAAATATCCTCTTTGCTAGAAGAATCAGGATCTTACAAATCATAACGACTCCGACCTGGAAGAGGTTTATAACACGGAACGCCATCTCCTTTACGTCGCCTGTACCCGCGCCCGAGATCACCTGCTCGTGACCAGCGTCGATCCGGCGTCGGAATTCCTGGATGATCTGCGGATATAAGCTTACGGAAAACTGCGATTAGCATCAGAAGCTTACCGAGAAATAATTCGTCTCAACGCCCCTTTTTGCCGAAGACAAGCTCCGGTTTTTTCAGGAAAACCTCCGTATCGGGCGGCACCGACTCGGTGAGCCAGACATTGCCGCCAATGACCGAGCGGGCGCCGAGCACCGTCTTGCCGCCCAGGACCGTGGCATTGGCATAAACGATGACGTCGTCCTCGATGGTCGGGTGGCGCTTCTTATTGCGCAGGTCTTCGCATTCCTCGCGGCTCAGCGAGAGCGCCCCCAGCGTTACCCCCTGATAGAGCCGCACGCGCCGGCCGATTTCAGTCGTTTCCCCGATGACGACGCCGGTGCCGTGGTCGATGAAGAAACTCTCGCCGATATGCGCGCCCGGATGGATGTCGATCCCCGTGCGGCTGTGGGCGTATTCCGTCATGATGCGCGGGATCATCGGGACATCCAGATGTTGGAGCCGGTGCGCGATGCGGTAAATTGTGATGGCGAAAAGTCCCGGATAGCTGAAGATGATCTCGTCGTAGCTCTTGGCGGCCGGGTCCCCCTCGTAGGCCGCCCGGACGTCCGTCGCGAGCATCGCGCGCAGGTCGGGCAGAGAGCGCAGGAAATCGAGGGCCGCCTGCCGGCCGCGCTCTTCGCAGTGCGTGCAGGCCAGGTTGTGGCGGATGCAGTCATGGCGGATGGCCAGCTCGATCTGCCCGGACAGCGCTTCGAACAGCGCCGTTGTTTCCTGCCCGAAGTAATAATGCGCGTTGACCTGATCCACGCGCGAGGTGATGAAGTAGCCCGGATAGAGGATACGCCTGATTTTCTTGAGGATATCGACGATGGCCGCGCGCGATGGGATCGGTTCCGGACCGATATGGTCGAAGCAGTCTTTGCGGCTGCATGAAAAGACCAGTTGATCGACGATTTCCGGGATGGCTTCGCGCTGATGCTGCGTTGCGGCGATATCCGTCCGGCATTTTGAGCTGTCGCAAGGTTCATCCATGGGAACCGTTCTCCTTTATGCGGTGGCGCAGGCCTCTTCGCCCGGCTGCCAGTAGGGGGACATGGCGCGCAGTCGTTCAATAATGGGTGGTAATTTTTCGATGACTAAGTCGATCTCCGCCCCGGTGTTGTAGATGCTCAGGCTGAAGCGGATCGAACCGTGGGCCATCGTGAACGGCACGCCCATGGCACGCAGGACATGGGACGGCTGCAGGGACCCGGACGTGCAGGCCGAACCCGAAGAGGCGCAGATCCCGTGTTCATCCATAAGCAGCAGGATTCCCTCTCCTTCGACGAATTCGAAACTGATGTTGGTGGTGTTGGGAAGCCGATTGTCGATATTGCCGTTGACGCGGCTTTTGGGAATGCGACTCAGAAGTTCCCGCTCCAGTTTGTCGCGCAATTGTTTGACGATTGTGTTCTCCCGATCCATGTGCTTCGCCGCCAGCGCGCACGCCTTTCCGAGGCCGATGATGGCGGGCGTGTTTTCCGTGCCGCCGCGTCGTCCCTTCTCCTGGTGCCCGCCGATCAGAAAGGGCGCGAATTTTGTTCCCTTGCGGATGTAAAGGATGCCGATTCCTTTTGAGGCGTGCAGCTTGTGACCGGAAATCGAAAGCATGTCGATGGCGTTGGCCTGCATGGAGATGGGTATTTTGCCGACCGCCTGGACTGCGTCGGTGTGAAACAGGATGCCGCGCTCATGGGCCAGTTCGGCGGCTTTTTCCACGGGGAACAGGACGCCCGTTTCATTGTTGGCCCACATGAGGCTCACGATGGCCGTATCGGGGGTCAGGCTTTTCTCGTACTGGCTGAGATCCAGCAGGCCCTCCTTATCGACGGGCAGCTCCGTGATGCGATAGCCCTGACCGGCAAGATGGGCGCACAGGGCCTTGACGGCCGGATGCTCGACGCGGCTCGTGACGATATGCCGTCGGTCCGGGTTTGTCGCCAGTGCTGATGCAATCGCGGCATTGTCGCTTTCCGTGCCGCAGCTTGTGAAGACGATTTCGTCGGGTGAAGCGCCGATCAGCGCGGCCGTCTGTTCGCGGGCTTCCCAAAGCCTGCGTCCCACCTGGCCGCCAAAGGTATGCATGCTGGAAGGGTTGCCGTAAAAGTCATGGAAATAGGGGAGCATGGCCTCCATGACTTCCGGGGCCACCTGCGTCGTGGCATTGTTGTCCAGGTAGATCGCTTTCATGGCGCCACCTCCTCGACCACGAGATCCGCCGAGACGAGATCCCGCAGCTTGACTTCCACAAAGTGCTTCAACGTGAGGTCCGAGGCCTTGCAGACGGCGCAGGCCCCCCGTGTGGCCACGAGCACGCGGTTGCCGACGACGTCGATCAGTTCGATGTCGCCGCCGTCGTGCTTGAGGGACGGCCGGATCTCGCGCTCGATGGTTTCCTCGATGAGTTTCATCTTCTGAATGTTGGAGAGTTTCGGCTTGACCGCCGGTCGGGCCTCCCCGCGCACGCGCTCGATGATCTGCCCGATGGCGTCATGGCAGTTGCCGCAGCCGCCCCCGGCCTTGGTGTAGTTCGTGACTTCCTCCACCGTGTGGAGGTTGTTTTCCCGGACGGCCCGTTCAATGTCCCGGTCCGTGACGCCGAAGCACTCGCAGATGATCTGCGCCCCCGGCTCCTTGGCGGGCGTGCCGCGGTAATTCGCAATGGCCATTTCGAGCGCCTCTTTGCCCATGACGGAGCAGTGCATCTTCTCCTGGGGAAGACCGCCCAGGTAGGCGGCGATGTCCTGGTTGGTCACCTTCATCGCCTCGTCGAGCGTCATGCCCTTGAGCATTTCCGTCAGCGCCGAAGACGTGGCGATGGCGCTGGCGCAGCCGAAGGTCTTGAATTTGGCCTCCTTGATGCGCTGGTTCTCGTCCAGCTTGAAAGAAAGTTTCAGGGCGTCCCCGCAGGCAATGGAGCCCACTTCAGCGACGCCGTCCGGGTTTTCCACATCGCCCACATTGCGGGGATTCAAAAAGTGATCTTTGAGTTTATCGGTATATTCCCACATAGGTCCTCTCCTTTGTTTTTGACATGATGTTTCGATGTTTACCCATTCAGTCCGATGATCAATAAAGTAAGTCACAACAGACCGGCTTGTCAACCGGGAATCATCTGATATTGCCGATGAAAATGGCCCGCAGGCGGCGAATCAAATGTTTCCCTCATCCGTTAATTTCCGTCATGGTCCCTCCTCGGGGAGCAGATGATCAAACCGGATGCCGCGCACCCGTTCGTTTCGAATTGAAGAATGGGGTGATCGATCTTGAACCGGCGCCATAGCCGTTCGCGGATCTGGGCGGCAATCGCATCCACGCTGCTGAGCATTTGGTCGGGCACGGTGATGTGGGCAGCCAGGGCGATTGTCTGCGGCGACGGGTTCCACACATGAAGGTGGTGGATTTCCCTGACGCCTTCAATGGATTCGACGGCTTTCCTGATTTCCTGAAGGTCGATGCCCGGTGGCGTGGCGTTCATCAGGATATGATAACTGTCCCTCAGCAGGCCCCACCCGCCGTAGAAGATCATCCCCACAATGATCCACGAAACAACGGGATCCAGCCAGTACCAGGGCTTGAACATCCATACGATCCCGAGAACGGCAACGCCGAGAGACAGCAGGGCGTCGGAGAGCATGTGCAGGAACGCCGACTTCATGTTCATGTTGACCCTGGCCCCGGAGCGCAGCAGCAGCGTCGAAATCGCGTTTCCGATAAATCCGATCAACGCAATCCAGAAGACCAGCCCCCCCTGAATGGGTTCGGGGTTCAGCAGCCGTTTCCAGGCCTCGATGGCGATGTAGAAGCACACGCCGTACAACAGGGCGACGTTCAAGAGGGTCGCAAAGACTTCAATACGCTTATATCCGAACGTCTGACGGGGCGTCGGGCCCCGCAGGCCCAGACGAAGCGCTGCGTAACTGATCAACACGGAAATGAAGTCGCTCAGATTGTGAAGAGCGTCGCTGATCAGGGCCATGCTGCCCGAGACAATCCCTCCCCAGATCTGGACGGCCGGGATGATCAGGTTCATGACCATCGTCGCAATCAGGCGCCTTCCCCAGGAGTGTTCCGGATGTTGATGTTGATGTGTCATTCCGATCCTTACTTTTGTACAATATCGCTATCCAATCCGAAGAGGATCAAGGGCTTCCCCTGGATTTTTCTTTTCCACTGTCAAGGATGCCCTGCGTCAAGGCGAAAATCTCCAGCCTTTCCGATCTACTGAACGCCGACACCCTCGAAAAGCACCGTCGAGAGATAGCGCTCGCCGGCGTCGGGCAGGATGACGACGATGGTTTTTCCGGTAAATTCATCCAGCCTGGCCAGCCTCACGGCCACCGCCGCTGCGGCGCCGCAGGAGATGCCCACGAGCAGGCCTTCTTCTTTCGCCAGACGTCTGGCGAATTCCACGGCTTCCATGCTTTCCACCTGTTCGACGCGATCCACGACAGACAGATCGAGGGTGTCCGGGATGAACCCCGCGCCGATGCCCTGGATCTTGTGGGGTCCCGGTTTGAGCTCTTCGCCGGCCAGTCTCTGACTGATCACGGGACTCTCCTTGGGTTCGACAGCGACGGACAGGATAGCCTTGCCCATGGTATTTTTGATGTATCGTGAAATCCCCGTTATCGTGCCGCCCGTTCCCACACCCGCAACGAGGACGTCAATAGCGCCCTCCGTATCGTTCCAGATTTCCGGCCCGGTGGTTCTTTCGTGAATCGCCGGATTGGCGGGGTTCTTGAACTGCTGGGGCAGAAAGTAGCGCTCCGGATTGGAAGCGGCGATCGTTTCGGCCCGGTTGATCGCTCCCTTCATGCCTTCCGCGCCGGGCGTCAGCAAGAGATTCGCGCCGAAGGCGGCCAGGACCCGGCGTCGCTCGATGCTCATGGTGTCCGGCATGGTCAGCGTGAGCCTGTAGCCACGGGCGGCGGCCACATAGGCCAGCGCGATGCCGGTATTGCCGCTCGTGGGTTCGATGATCTCCATGCCCGGTTTGAGCGCACCCCGCTCCTCGGCGTCCCAGATCATGGCCGCACCGATGCGGCACTTGACGGAATAGGCGGGATTACGCCCCTCGATCTTGGCCAGGACCGTGGCCTTTGCACCCTGTGTGACACGATTGAGCCTGACCAGCGGCGTGTTGCCGATGGACCGGGAATTGTCTTCATAAATTCGTTTCATGGCTTTTCTCCTTCCTTTTTTGCCAGGACAAAAATGGCGTCCCGGGCAAAGAGATTGGGACAGCATCTCAGCGCCCCCCGATCGCCCAGATATACAACCTGTATAATATGCAACCCCTTGTTCTTGCAAAAATCTTCAAAATCCCGAATGGTCAGGAAGCGCACATTGGGCGTTTCATGCCATAGATGCGGCAGCGACGGTGTGACGGGCGTCCGTCCCCGGAAGAATAGCGACCACCGCGATGTGATGTGGGCGAAGTTCGGAAACCCGACGATGACCCGCTTCCCCACGCGCAGGCATTCCTGGATCACAAAATCTACTTTCTTGACCTCCTGCATGCTCTGGTTCAGGATGACGTCGTCGAAGGCCTGATCGGGATAATCCGCGAGCCCGCTTTCGATATCGCCCTGGAAGACCGTCAATCCCTGTTCCACACAGAGATGGACCGCCTCATCGTCAAGCTCGATGCCCTGGACCGAGGCGTTTTTCTCCCGGACCAGCAGGGACATCAGGGCGCCGTCGCCGCAGCCGAGATCGAGCACGCGCATGTTGAAATCCACGATATTGCAGATGATCCGATGATCCCGTCTTTCTGTCATGGGATACGATCCTCATAAGGAAGGGGGGGCGCGTCCGTTCCGCTTGAGCCCCTTCCGGCCGGAAGGGGGGCCGTCGCGCGGGATGCCCCGATATTTTTTAGGAAATTCCGGATCAGCCGCGTCTCTTCCGCCACCTCCAACAGGAAGGCGTCATGACCCCAGGTCGATTTGAGATCGCAGTAAGTCACGGCGATGCCCCGCCGTTTGAGGAGCCGGACGATCTCCTGGGACTGATGGGACGGATAGAGCCAGTCCGAAGTAAAGGAAATCACGAGAAAACGCGTCTCTGTCTTATCGACCCCGATCAGGAAAGAGCCGTTGGACAGGTCGAAGTAGTCCATGGCCTTCGTGATGTAGAGATAGGAGTTGGCGTCGAAGCGCTTGACGAAATTATCCCCGCGGTAGCGCAGGTAGCCCTCCACCTCGAAATCCTCGGCAAAACTGAAGCTGTAATTGCCGTTTTTGAGCTTGCGGGAAAACTTCTGTTCCATGGACTGATCGCTCATAAACGTGATGTGGCCGATCATGCGGGCCACGGCCAACCCTTTTTTCGGCTGGCCGTGATCGTAATAATCGCCCTTGCGCCAGGCCGGGTCCGCCATGATGGATTGCCGGATCACCTCGTCGAAGGCGATCTGCTGCGGCGACTGCTTCAGGGTCGTGGCGATGGGAATGGCGGCCCGCACGCGGTCCGGATAGGCGGAAGCCCATTGCAGGACCTGCATGCCGCCCATGGAACCGCCGACGACGCACAGAAGTTTTTCGATGCCCAGATGGTCGATGAGATGACGCTGGGCGTTGACCATGTCGGTGATCGTGATCATCTGAAAATCAAGGGCATAGGGCTTTCCGGTCTGCGGATGGATCGATGACGGCCCGGTGCTGCCCTTGCAGCCGCCGATGACGTTGCTGCAGATCACAAAATGGTTTTCCGTATCGAAGGCCTTGCCCGGCCCGATCATGTCATTCCACCAGCCCGGGGCTTCCTCGCCTGTATGGAAGCCCGCCGCGTGGGCGTCCCCTGACAGGGCGTGGCAGACCAGGATGGCGTTGGACCGGTCGGCATTGAGTTCGCCGTAGGTCTCATAGGCCAGCGTCACGGGTCCCAGCGTGCGCCCCGACTCCAGTGTGAGCCCGTCCGGCGGCGCGGCAAAAGTAAAATATCGGGGCTCGACGATCCCCACGGAATTCGTATCCATTAACGTTCATACCTCAATCATCGTTCTACACAGCATTATCGGCGCAGCTTTCATAAGCGGTGAATCAAAGATTTTTTCGGGTCCCATGCCATCGCAGCGCAGCGCCCGCCGGGGCAAATGTCTGAGGGCGAAGCCCGAGTTGTTGCCCCGGCAGCGAAGTGAGATGCTGCATGGTCGAAAAAAGATTCTGAGCCGCGGTGAAAGCTACGCCGACGACATGATCACACCTGCTCCAAGGCCTGCCCGATATCCCAGAGGATGTCGTCAATGTGCTCCAGCCCCGCGGACAGGCGGACGAAATCGGGCGTCACCCCCGTGGCTTCCTGCTCCGCCGGCGACAACTGCTGGTGCGTCGTCGTGGCCGGATGGATGGCCAGCGTCTTGGCGTCGCCAATATTGGCCAGGTGCGACACCAGTTGCAGCGAATCGATGAAGCGCCGGCCCGCCTCTATTCCCCCCTTGACGCCGAAGCCGATGATCGCCCCTGCCCCCTTGGGAAGGTATTTTGCGACCCTTTCCTTTTCAGGGCTGCCGGGCAGGCCGGGATAATTCACCCAGTTGACCTTGGCGTGCCCTTCGAGATAACGGGCCACGGCCAGGGCGTTTTCCACGTGTCTCGGCATCCGCAGATGAATGGTTTCCAGACCCTGGAGAAAGAGAAACGAATTAAAGGGTGAAAGCGCCGGGCCGAGATCACGCAGCAGCGTCACGCGGGCCTTGATGATGTAGGCAATGTTTCCCATCGGTTTGAGCGCTTCGACGAAGTTCAGGCCATGGTAACTCGGATCGGCGTCGGCAATGAGCGGGAACTTGCCGTTTGTCCAGTCGAACTTGCCCGAATCGACGATCACGCCGCCGATGGAGTTCCCATGCCCGCCGATGAATTTCGTTGCCGAATAGACGACGATATCGACGCCGAAGTCGATCGGTCGCAGCAGATAGGGCGACACGGTGTTGTCCAGCACAAACGGAATCCCATGCTTGTGGGCGATCTGGGCGATGCCCTCGAGGTCGGCCACGTCCAGCTTGGGATTACCGATGGATTCGGCATAAACGGCCTTCGTTTTCGGCGTAATGGCCTTCTCCAGGGCGTTCAGATCATTCGATTTTACGAAGTTCACCTTGATTCCCAGTCGCGGGAACGTGTAGTGAAACAGGTTGTAGGTGCCCCCGTAAAGGTTGTCCGCCGAGACGATCTCGTCGCCCGCCTGCGAGATGTTGAGCAGGGCCAGCGTGATCGCCGACTGCCCGCTGGCCGCCGCCAGCGCGCCGACGCCGCCTTCCAAAAGCGCAACGCGTTTTTCCAGGACGTCCGTTGTGGGATTCATGAGGCGCGTATAGATGTTGCCGAACTCCCGGAGTCCGAACAGATTCGCTGCATGTTCCGTATTTTTGAATTGATAGGACGTCGTCTGATAGATCGGGACGGCCCGGGAGCCCGTGGTCGGATCGGGCTCCTGCCCGCCGTGCAGGGCCAGTGTTTCAATTTTTAATTGCTTGTCAATCTTGCTCATTTGCTTCTCCTTCGGTATTTCTTAAAACTTCTTCAATCGTTCCCCCGCCCAGAACGACGTCGCCGTCATAAAACACCACGGACTGCCCCGGTGTGATGGCTTCCTGATTTTCCTCAAATAGAACGAATGCCTTGTCCTTTTCGAAGGTTACCCTGCAGGGAGCCTCTTTTTTGCGGTAGCGGATCTTGGCGCAGACGGTGTCCGGCCAGTTCCTGATCAGCATATTCAGATCGCCCGCCCTCAGGCCCCGTGCCTGCAAATCCGCCTTGTCGCCCACGACGACCCGGTTTTGAGTCGTGTCGATGGCGATCACATACAGCGGCGTCTTATGACTGATCCCGAGGCCGCCGCGCTGGCCGATGGTATGGAAAGCGATTCCCCGGTGCTCGCCCCGTTTCCGGCCGTCCTTGTCCACGATCCACCCGGGTCGTATCTCCGGCAGGCGGCCGGCAATGAAGGCCTGATAGTTTTTCTGCGTAACGAAGCAGATGTCCTGGCTTTCCTGCTTGTCCGCAACGGGCAGAGCCGCTTTTTCCGCGATCGCCCTCACCTCGTCCTTGGTATAAGGTGCGAGTGGGAAGAGGATCGACGCGAGCCGTTCCGGCGCCACATGGTAGAGGAAATAGGTCTGGTCTTTTCGTTTGTCCCTCGGCCGCTTCAGAACATAACCCGACGGTCCGTTGTCGATAGCGGCGTAATGGCCGGTTGCCAGATAATCAAATCCCATGGCCCTGGCTTCGTCCAGCAGCGCGCCGAATTTCAGGCGACGGTTGCAGTTCACGCAGGGATTGGGCGTCCGGCCGCGGACATATTCGGCAATAAACGGCCGGATGACCTTCTCTTCGAGATCGGCGGCGTAATCCAGAATATGGTGGGGAATCCCCAGCCGGTCGCAGACCCGCCGTGCATCGTTGACGGCGTCAGCGCCGCAGCAGCGGGGATTGTCGCCGTCTGCATCCTGAACGCCGAGATGCATCGTCACCCCCGCGAGGTCATATCCCTGCTCTTTCAGAAGCAGCGCCGCCACGGAGGAGTCCACGCCGCCGCTCATGGCGACCAGTACCTTTTTGCCTTTCGCTTTCATCATTCACGACACCTCAATTGCCAGACACCAAGGGCTGTTTGCGGGCTCATCAAATATTCTGGCTATTTGAATGCTCAACTTTGTCCAGTCCCCGACGCAGCAACTGCTCGAGCGTAATGCTGTCGAGCGTTTCGGAAATTTTTCCGCCCAGCAGGGTCCAGACATCGCGGCTGGCGCAGGTCAGGACGCGTGCGCAGGCGGCGGGATTGTTCACGCAGTCCACCAGGCAGTCCCCCTCGAGGGGCTCCACGATCTGCCTCAAGGTGATTTCCGCGGGAGATCTGGCCAGGGCGTAGCCGCCGTGGGCGCCACGGCTGGAGTTCACGAGACCCGCGCTGCGCAGCGGGATGATGATCTGGCTGAGATATTTTTCGGAAATCTCCTCTTCTTTAGCGATATCCTTCAGAAAGACGGAACCCTGCCCGTGAATCCTTGCCAGTGCCAGCATCAGTCGCACACCGTATCTCGTCCTCGTGGAAAGCTTCATAAATAC